>Ga0114939_10000022_pt1 | contig 134046 bp, 107 predicted proteins | sample AshMeaCrysSpring_FD_87196 | JGI IMG/M metagenome (GOLD analysis project Ga0114939, IMG submission 87196) | Groundwater microbial communities from Big Spring, Nevada to study Microbial Dark Matter (Phase II) - Ash Meadows Crystal Spring | ecosystem: Environmental > Aquatic > Deep subsurface >...
CCCGGTACCCGGTACCCGGTACCCGGTACCGCGGTACGCGGTATCTATTGCGGCGCGTTCTACACGTACGTCTGCTGCAGCACGCTGATCTCGGATATGAATTCCTTCACTTCCTTGAACTTGCGATACACCGAGGCGAAGCGCACGTAGGCGACTTCGTCGACCTGATGCAATTGTTTCATCGCGAGTTCGCCGAGCGCTTTTGAATCGATTTCGCCGTCGGCCGTGGTCTGAATCTGGTTCTCGATGTCGTCGGCCATTTGCTCGATGCGTTCGTTGGAAACCGGACGCTTGATGCAGGCCATGCGGATGCCGGCCAAAACCTTTTGACGATCGTAGGGCTCCCGACGACCGTCGTGCTTAACCACCGTGAACGGGGTGGTTTCCACGTATTCGTAGGTCGTGTATCGCTTGTTGCACTCAAGGCACTCGCGACGACGACGGACGGCCTTCCCGTTGCGGCTGGCGCGGGAGTCGACCACCTTGTCTTCGTCGCACTGACAGTAGGGACATTTCATGAAAAAACGGTCTCCGGAAGCCTGAATATACCCCCATTCCGGAGGTGAATCAACATGGGTGTTGAAAACTCTGTAACACCAGGAAAACATCTCCTCCTTTAAAAAGCGTAAAAACCCCGTAAATCCTTGATAATACACGGGCTGGCAAAATTAATCCACAAAGTGTCAACGTGGGTGAGGAGGCGTTGCGTGGCTGAAAGGAACCTCTTGCCCGGGAGCGGCCGCTCCGCGCGCGGGAGGCCTCAGAAGAAATAGCGCAGACCCAGGCCCGCTTGGACCGAGGGTTTGGTGGAGGGCAACACGGTGATGCCCGGGGCCATCTCGAGGAAGGTTTGCACGGGGGCGGCGGCGATGCGATACTCGACACCGGCCACGGCGCGGATTCCCACCGTGCTTTCACGGGAGATTTCCGTGAAGGCGCCCGGCCCGTAATACGCCGAGAGGCTACCGCTTTCCACCGGCAGGATGTCGCGCGAGAACCACACGTAGTCCGCCTGCGCGAACAGGTTGGCGGGCCCGTTCAGGTTCCAGCCCACCGTGGCGTTGACGGCGTTGAGGGTTCCCAGGGGGAGCGAGCCGGTGAGACCGGTGGGAGTGCCGAGCACGAAGCCGATCCCGAATCCGTTTTCGGGAGCGAAGGGTTCGGCGGCGCGCGGGGCCGTGAGGCCGCCGGCCGAAGCGGCGACGAGCGCGGCGAGGGCGAAGCGGGAGCCGAGACGGCGCAGGGGGAAGACGTGTGCGATCATGAGGTCAAAATACGTGGTTCGCGCGGCCCGGGCGAGCGGGGTGTCGGCGCGAAGCACGCGCCGCACCGTCGCCCGTTCCGGTTGGCGTGTACATTTGCGGGATGCAATCAGACCGTCTCCTCATCGTCGTGCTGTTGATCATCGGCTTTCTGTGGCTCCGCCGCCGCGGTCGCCGCCTCGATGAAGCCGCGCGCGGGCGCGCGCTTTTGGCCACGGTGTTTTTGCTGATCACCGGCGTGATCGGCGTCCGCTGGGTCGCCGAGCGCCTCGCCTTTTCGCACGCGCTCAACGTGGCCGTGGAACTGCTGATGCTCGCCGCCCTCATCGCCGTCGCGGGGTGGGGGATCATGCGGCCGAAGAGGGATTGATGAGTGATGATTGATGAGTAAACGCTCTACTTGTAGCCGAGACTCGGCTCGCAGAGGCTTTCATCTTCCTTTAGTGTCTGTCTTTGCGGACGCGCAACCGAGAACCCACTGTTTATCGGACTGAGGATCTCACTGAACAGTTACCCCATCTTTCATCACTCATCAATTCTCAATCATCATGTCACTAGTGACATCCCTGACTAGTCCCGCGGTTTCACCCGGATCGGCAGAATGAGGAACGGGATGCCGAGGTTGTACAGCCGCCGCTGCACGGCGAACACGGCGTTGTTGTGGAACAGACGCGAGATCCACGACTCCTCGGGGAAAACCAGCTGGCCCATGTAGAACATGGCCTGCGGGAACTTCGCCAATATCTGCGGGGCCAGCTGTACGCAGCCGTCCACCACATCGTGGCTCATGATCGTGGCCGTTTCGGCGTGGTACCCGTGACGGCGCACGAAGGCGGCGTATCTGTCGAGCCCCTGCTGCACGTGGGCCTTCAGGTTCTCGACCTCATCGGCCCCTTTGTAGGCGCCTGCGTCGATGAGGGCGACCTCAACGAACACGAAGTTCTTGTAGACCCCGCCGAACAGACGGATGATGGCGAACAGGCTGTGCAAGCCGATGCCGTTGAACCCGGATACCAGCAGCACGGCGGTTTTGGCCTTGGGGTCGCATGGGGCCACCGCCGCCTCGGGCGCGACCGCGCCTTGCAGGCGCGGAATGGTGGCGTCGGAGGTGTCGGCCGCCTGCACGAGCGTATCGAGGCGCGCGAGCACTTTGCCGGTGGAGACGTAGCGGCGGCGCACCATGACGGCGAGACCGAGCAAGGCGCACAGCACCATCAGGGTGATCCACCCGCCCTCGAAGAACTTGAGGGCCGTCACCATGACGAGGATGAAGGAACAGACGATGAGGCCCGCGATGTTCACCGCGAAGCGCCGCCGCCAGCGCGGCTCCGTGCCGCGCACCTGCAGCCAGTGGCGCGCCATGCCCAAGTGAACGAGGACGAAGTCCATGAACACCATGATGGAGTACAGCACCACCAAAGTGCCCACCGACGCGCCCGTCAGCATCAAGGTCACCGCGGCCGCCAGACTCATCAGCAAAATGCCGTTGCGGTTCACCAGGCGGTCGGAGAGGAGCGCGAAGCGGTTGGGCAGCCAGCGGTCAAGCGCCATGTTGGCCGCCACGCGCGGGCCGTCCATGAAGCCCGCCTGTGCGGCCACGAACAACAGGGCGGCCTCGGAGAAAAGGAGGATCCACACCGCCCAATTTCCGAGCATCGGGTTCCACCCAGCCGTGATGGATTCGAACAACACCGCGTTCAAGGTTTTGCCGGGGACGTGCTCGACCCGGTACATCACGTAGGCGATCATCAAGGTGAGCACCATGAAGGCGAGCGAGGAGGCCATGTAGAGCATGGTGCGGCGGCCCGTCTTCACGCGGGGTTCGCGCAGAATGGGAATTCCGTTGCTCACCGCCTCGATGCCCGTGAAGGTGCCGGCGCCCATGGAGAACGCCCGCAGCATCAGCACCAGGGCCCCGAGGAATCCCAGCGATTCATGGGTGCGCTTGGCGTCGTCCACCGTGGCGCTGGCGAGGGCGGGAAAGTCGAGCAGGTGCGTGCCGATGCCGTAAAGCAGAACCGCCACGTGCGAGAACACGAACAGCAAAAAGATCGGCACCAGCGGCGTGACGCTTTCCTTCACGCCGCGGGCGTTCATCAGCGTCAAGGTGAGCAACAGGGCGAGCGCGGCGTGCAGCTTGTAGGGTTGCCACTCCGGCGGCATGAAGCTGAAAAGCGCATCCGCCGCGCTCGCCAGCGAGATGGCGATGGTCAGCACGTAGTCGATCAGTAGCGCGCACCCGGCCACCAGGCCCGCCTTGGGTGAAAGCAGCTTGGAGCAAACCCCGTAGCCGCCGCCGCCGTTGGGGAACAGCTCGATGACTTGCGAGTAGGTGGCGCTGATCAAAAAGACCGTGAGCGCGGAGGCAAGGGCCAGCAGGATGGCGAGGTGATGGTGGGTCCCCAAAGCCCGGAACATTTCCTCCGGGCCGTAGGCGGAGCTCGACAACCCGTCGGCGCCCAAGCCCACCCACGCGAAAAACGCCACCAAGGAAAGTTTGTGGAACGCGCTCCGGTCGGCGGGGTCAAGGGCGCGGCCGAGGAGCAGGTTCTTCACGCGTTGCGCCGCACCGGGTTTTTTGGGATTCGGCATGTGAGGCCTCCGGGGAAACTCAGAACTCAGAACTCAGAAATCCGAACAAATCGAATTTTGATTTCGGGGCAAAAGATCATTCGCCCTTGCAAAAATCATTCCGTCCTACCGCTTCCACATTTCCGGTGAGAACAGCACGAGCACGGTGAAGAACTCGAGGCGGCCCATCAGCATGCAGAAGGACAACACCCACTTGCCCGCGCTGGCGGCGTGGCCGAAATTGTCGGTCGCGCCGACGGCGCCCAGCCCCGGACCGACGTTGCTCATGGCCGTGACCACGGCGCTGGCGGCGCTGAGCACGTCCATACCCAGCGCCGCCAGCAGAAGGGAACAGATCGCGAAAATGACGAGATAAGCGACCAGAAAACCCTGCACCGACGAAATGACGTCGGGGGAGACGGCTTCGCCGTTGTAGCGCGTCACGAAGATCGCCCGCGGGTGGGCCAGTTTGCGGATTTCGGTTTTCCAGGTTTTGAGGAGCAGGACCCACCGCGCGATCTTGAAGCCTCCCGAGGTGGAGCCCACGCACCCGGCATGAAACATCAGGAGCAACAAAATCAGCTGCGCCGCCGGCGCCCACAGGTCGTAATCGCTGGTGATGAACCCTGTGCTGGAAATCAGCGAGACCACCTGAAACAGCGCGGCGCGAACGCGGTCGAGCCAGGCCGGGTGCATTTCCGAGGGGATCCCGAAATACACCAGCGCCGTCGCCACGATGATGGCCAGCGCATAGTAGACGAATTCGTTGTCGCGGCCGTAGGGCTTGATGCTGCGACCGCGCAATGCGCGAAAATGCAGCGTGAAGCTTGCGCCCGCGAGGAACATGAAAAAAATCGTCACCCACTCGATGTAGGCGGAGGAGAAGTGCGCGAGGCTGGAGTTCTTGGTGGAGAACCCGCCGCTGGAGACCGTGGCGAAGGCATGGGCCAGCGCGTCGAACAGCGACATGCCGCCGGCGAGCAGAAGCAGCGCATGGCTCACCGTGAGTCCGCAGTAAAAAATCCACAGGATGCGTGCGGTCTGGCTGATGCGCGGTGTCAGTTTCTCCACCTTCACGTGCGAGACCTCGGCATTGAACAGCTGCATTCCGCCCACGCCCAGCATGGGCAGAATGGCGATCGAGAGAAGCAGGATCCCCATGCCGCCGATCCAGTGCGTCATCGCGCGCCAAAAGAGCAGGCCGTGCGGCAGCGCCTCGATGTTCGACAGAATCGTGGCGCCCGTGGTGGTGAAGCCCGACATGGTCTCGAAGTAGGCGTCGGTGAAGGACGGGATCGCGCCCGAGAGCATGTAAGGGAGGCAGCCGAACAGCGACGCGACGGCCCAGCCGCTGGCGGCCACCAAAAAGCCTTCGCGCTTGCGCAGACCGTGGCGTTCGTCCTTGTGCGCGAACCAGAAGATCGCGCCGGCCAGCATGGTGATCGCCGAGGACACCAGCAGCGGGACGGCGTCGCCGCCGCGCAGCGCGCCCCCGTTCCAGGCCGCGAACGGCAGGGGCGCGAGCATGAGGCCGCCCGTGATCATCAGCAGGAAGCCCAGGATGGCGAGGACGGCGCGAAAGTTCATGCGGTCGGAGCGCTGGCGATGTCAGGGATCAGCGGAACAGGCGTTCCACGTCGTGGATGGCCTTGGGGAGAGTGAACACGACGACCCGGTCCTGCGCGCGCACCTGGCTGGTTTTCACGGGGATGTAGACCTCGTCGTCATGAACGATGCACCCGATGCGCGCCCCTTCGGGGAACCCGAGCTCGCCCACGGTTTTTTTGGTGATGCGCGAGCCGGGCTGGGCGATCAGTTCGATGATCTCCGCGCCCACCCCGTGCAGCGTCGCCGCGGTGACGATCTCACCCTTGCGGATGAACTTGAGGATCGCCGTGGCGGCCGAAAGCTTCTTGTTGATGAGCGCATCCACGCCGATGGCGCCGGAGAAGGGGATGTAATCGACCTTGTCCACCAGCGACACCGTCTTCTTGACGCCGAAATGCTTGGCCATCAGGCACGAGATGATGTTGCCTTCCTCATCGGGGGACACCGCGACGTAGGCGTCCATCTTCATGATCCCTTCGCTCGCCAGCAGGTCGAGGTCCTTGCCCTCGTCGTGCAGCACGAGCGTCTTGCGCAGGCTGACGGCGAGCTTGTGCGAGCGCTCCAGGCTCGATTCGATCAATTTGATCTCGACCTCGTTCTCCAGCTCGCGGGCCACCCACTGGCCGATTTCGCCGCCGCCGAGGATCATCATCTTGCCGAGTTTGGCGGCGCTCTTGCCGCTGACCTCGAGCATCTCGGGAACGGCTTCGCTGCGCGAAATCACGAAGATCTGGTCGCCGCGGTTGATGATGCTGTCGTGCCTGGGGATCAAGGTCTGCACGCCCCGGAGGATGCACACCACCCGGTAGGAGAACCCTTCCTTGGGCTGGGGGATGTCCTGCAGCTTCTTGCCGATCAGCGGGCTGCCCGGGTCGACCTTCAAGCCGAGAAGCTGCATGCGTCCGTCGACGAGGTCGAGCACCTCGGTGGCCGCCGAGCGGCGGATCAGGCGCACGATCTCCATGGCGGCGATGCCCTCGGGGTAGATCACGAGGTCGATGCCGAAATCGGCCGCGCCCGCCGGGCCCTTGGCGAACAGGAACTCGGGGTCGCGCACGCGCATGATTTTTTTGCGGACGCCCAGTCGCGAGGCGAGCATGCACGCGGTGAAGTTCACCTCCTCGGAAGAGGTGACCGCGATGATCATGTCGGCGTTGTCCACCCCCGCCTTTTGCAGGATGTTGATGCGGGTGGCGCTCCCCTCGATGGTCATCACGTCGAGCGTATCGCCGGCCCGCCGCAGGTGTTCGGGGTTGGTGTCGACCACCGTGATGTCGTGATGCTCCTGGGCGAGGATGCGCGCGAGATACGTGCCGATTTCACCGGCGCCGACGATGACGATCTTCATGAAGCGGCCCGCGGCCCCGGAGCGCGACGTCCGACGGCCTGGGAGGTGATCGTGGTTTGGTCAGCTCCGCGACCTCGGATACCGGAGGCGGAACGACGGGTGCGGCAAAACGTACGCTGCATAGGTGGGGTGAAAAGATAGATGCCGGGGAACGCCGGAACGGGACGGGAAGGGGTAGGCATCGGACCGGAAAAGGAGGCGGAAACCGCTCCGCAGACTCAGGCCGCCTGCACGGCGCGGAGGAGAACCATGGAGCGGGCTTTCGCCTCGGCGCGGTCCGGCTCCTCGAGCGGCGCGCCGCCGCCGAAGGTCGCGATGTCCTCGGGAGCGGGGCGCGCGGTGTCTGCCACGCGCGTCCAGGCCCAGCCCGGCGGCAAGGCGGGAAGGTGGAAGAGCATGGCGGTATCCTCCGTGTTGAAAAGCAGGTACCAGAGCGGTTCGGTGCCGGGGTTCGTGCGGGGAGCCCAGGCGCCGTGCGACGGCGCGGCGTGCAGCATGAACGCGGCGTGCCGGCCCGTGGGAACCTGGTCGATGGGCCACGGCTTGCCGGCGGGCGTGAACCCCTGCCAGCAGCGGTCCCACACGCGTCCTTGCGGCGAACCCCACGCGCCCGGCGGGGCGATCAGTCTGCGCCAGGCGATGGCCTCGCGCGCGAAGCGCAGGAACCCCTCCTGCGCGTGGCTCAGCGACCAGTCGAACCACGAGACCTCGTTGTCCTGGCAGTAGGCGTTGTTGTTGCCGCCCTGCGTGCGCAAAAATTCATCGCCGCCCAGCAGCATGGGCGTGCCGCGCGCGATCAAGGTGATCAGGTACAGGTTGCGCGCCTGCCGCGCGCGCAGGGCCTCCACCGCGCGTCCCGCTTCGGTCTCGGTGGAGACGGGGCCTTCGTGACCGCAGTTCCAGCCGTTGTTCTCGTGGCTGCCGTCGCGGTTGTCCTCGCCGTTGGCCTGGTTGTGCTTGTGACCGTAGGTCACCAGATCGCGCAACGTGAAGCCGTCGTGCGCCGTCACGAAATTCACGCTCGTCCACGGCTCGCGCCGCGCGCCCGCGAACTGGCCCGGGGAGCCTTCGAGCTTTTCGCGCAGCCCCGGAAGCAAGCCGTGGTCGCCGCGCACCCAGCGACGCACCACGTCGCGGAAGTCGTCGTTCCACTCCATCCACCCGCGCGGGAACCGTCCGGTGCCGTGCGCCGCGATGTCCCACGGTTCGGCGATCAACACGCAGCGGTTCATCACCGGGTCCTGCGCGCAAGCGGTGAAGAAGGGCGCGTCGGGGTCGAAACCGTGGCCGCCGCGCCGGCCGTGCACCGTCGCGAGGTCGAAGCGGAAGCCGTCCACGCGCAGTTCGGTGACGAAGTATCGCAGCGAATCCATGACCAGTCGCAAGGCCGCGGGGCTGCCGAAGTCGACGGTGTTCCCGCACCCGGTGAAGTTGTGGTAGTAGCGCGCGGGGCCGTCCTCGGGACCGGTGAGCGAGTAGTATGACTTGTTGTCGAGGCCGCGCAGCGACAAGGTCGGGCCGCGCTCGCTGCCCTCCGCCGTGTGGTTGTACACCACGTCGAGCAACACGAGAATGCCGGCGCGGTGAAGCTCGCGCACCATCGTCCTGAACTCGTCGAGTTCGCAGCCGGGAGCGCTCCCCGTTCCGTACGAGGGTTCCAGCGCGAAAAACGACGCGCTGTTGTAGCCCCAGTAATTGCTGAGCCCGCGCTCGCCCAACAGGTCTTCGCTGTACTTGGCGTGCACCGGCAGCAGCTCGACGGCGTTGACGCCCAGCGATTTGAGGTAAGGGATCTTTTCGATCAGGCCCAGGTACGTGCCCGGCCGCGCCACGCCCGAGGACGGATGTTTCGTGAAGCCCTTGAGGTGGATCTCGTAGATCACCAGATCCTCGCGCCCGATGACGGGCGCCTCCACGCCTTGCCAGTCGAAGGCGTCGTGGGTGATGAGGCCGCGCGGCATGAACGGGCGGCTGGGGCGGTGATCGCGCATGAGGTCGGCGTCGAGCCCCGCGCCGGGCGCGTGCCCGCCCAGCACCCCGCCCTCGTTGCGGAACGAACCCACGAGGGCGCGCGCGTAAGGGTCGAGGAGAAACTTGCGCGGGTTGAAGCGGTGGCCGTGGCGCGGGTCGAAGGGACCTTCGGCGTGAAAGCCGTATTGCCACCCCGCCCCGATTCCGGGAACGAATCCCTGGAACAGGTGGCCGCGGCAGTCGGGCAACGCGAGCACGTCGCTGGGCTCGGAGCCTGGCGCCGAACCGGGAGGAAACAGGGCCACGTGAATGCGGGTCGCGTTTTCGGAGTACACCGCGAAGCGGACGCCGCCCGGGAGAATCTCCGCGCCCGGTTTTTCGGTGCGGCACGATTCGATCGTCAGGCCCGAGCCGCTCCCCGAAGGCGCGACGGAAAAGTCGGCCTCAAGCGCTGAGGTCGCGTCGCCGTCCTCCGCAGGGGTCGCGGACGGGGCGGATTCACCGGTCGCACCGGGTTCGAAAGGTTTCATGAATGCGGGAATTTCGGAACCGTTCATGCGGGGACATAGCATTTGCGGGAGCTGCGGGCAAGATGGGGTGGGGCAATCCATCCGGTTTTGGATGGCTCGGGCGTGACGGCGTCGCTTCGCCTGAAAGGTTTTTGCAGGCCGGATCCGGTTTTCTCCTTAACCGTGCGCCCACTTTTTTCTACCCTTCTCCGTCCGGTGGTTTTAGGGAAGGGTGGCCGAGCGGTTTAAGGCATCAGTCTCGAAAACTGAAGTACGGGCAACTGTACCGTGAGTTCAAATCTCACCCCTTCCGCCACCGGCATAAACCGCCCCCCCGTCAGTGCCGCCCTTTGAATTGCAACGCGCGACTTGTATTCTGTCCCGCAATGCCCCCGTCTTTTTTCCGCTTCCGTTTTTCCTTGGTGCCGATCGCGCGCGCAACCCTCACCGCCGCCCTGCTGTCGCTCGCCCTCGTCGGCCTGAACGCGCGTCCCGCCACGGCCCAAGCCGACGATGCGCCCTCGGACGATCCGACTTCCGCCGCGTCGAATAACGCCGCCGACCCTTTCGGCTCGGGCGTCGTCCCCGATACGGGACCGCTCCCCGGAAGCGACCCCGGTGCCGCGTCCCTGATCGCGCGCATGCGCGCGCGCCACCAGGACGGGCGCATGGTCGCCACGCTCACCTGCGTGCGCGAGTCGTATCTCACGGGGCGCGACACATTGCGCGGCGAGTGGGAATCGGGGCGCGTGAGCGGCGAGCGGCGGCTTGCTCTACGGGGGACCGAAGACGCCTTCGCGTGGTGGAGCCGCGCCGACGGGGGAGAGCAATGGCGGCGCGAAGGCGAACGCGGGCAGCTGAGACGCTTGCCGCCGCACTCCCGTAAAAAACCCTCCTTCACGCCCGACGTGAGCTACGACGACCTGGCCCGCATGCCGTACGGCTATTTCGAGGGGCACCGCAGCGCGCGCCGTGTCGCCGAAACCGATTCTACCGTCGTCGTGAACCTCGTGCCCGGCGGCACGTTGGCCGCCTTGTACTCGTCGCTCGAGGTGACCCTGGGGCATGCCGACGGTCTGCCGCGCCGCATCCGGTTCAACGGTGCCGGAGGACGGCCCTCCAAAACCATGACGGTGACGCGTTACCATGCGACGCCCGAAGGCGCGTTCCCCGCGGAGCTCGTGTTCGCCTCCGTCGACGGGCTTTCACGCACGACCCTGCGGTTCACGCCCGTGCGCGGCGAACCGGCCCGGGACAAAGTCGACGCCTCGCTTCGCGGCGCGGGCGGAGCGGCGCCGGGATTCGCCGAGCCGCGCTGGGAGCCGCGCGACCGCGGCCCCGAGTGAGCGTCGCCGGGGTTATTGATCGGTCAGGTTGAGGATCTGGATGTTCCAGGTCCACTGAAGGCTGACGTACAGCTTCTGCCAGGCCTCCTGATCGGCCAGCTGGGGATGCCAGGTCCAATACCCCACCCATCCGTCCAGTCCCCTGTACAACCGGCCCGCATTGCGCCCGCGGCGCAACCCCGAGAACCCCGCCGACACCAGGTTCTGGGTCAGTCCGGTCTGCACCGTCCACCACAACTGGCTGCGCATGCCGAAACCGTCGCTGGTCAGCCCCATGAACCCCATGCCCGAATCGGGACGCACCAAGGCCTGCGCGTGCAGGCTGCCGATGCGGTCGTGCCGCTTGATCAGCAAACCGCTTTTGTACTCGAGGATGAGATCGTGCGAGCGCGTGTCCACGGCCCACAGGCTGTAGGATCCACCGCCGTGCAGTTGAATGGGGCCGAGGTTGGCGGTGAGGTTGCCCTGGTAGGTGAAGATGTCGGCGCCCGCCGCCGACAGGTGGTCGACCCCGAGGATTTGCGGAGGACGCCAGCGCTCGCGCGGCGGCAGGATGTCAGTGTTGGAGGTGTCGGGGTAGTTGAAGCCCGCCAGCGTGTTGGGGAAGAACAGGCGATTGTAGGCGAGGCCGAACTCGAAGAAACGCACCGGCTTCAGGTTGAAGGCGATGCCGAAATCGGTCTGATAGGGTGAGAAGGTCGCGTTGCCTTGGGTTTCGATGTAGCTGCCGCGGAACACGGGCCACGGCAACGCCGCGATGGGTTCCATCCATCCGGCCTGCAGATTGTAGGCCCCGAACGGGTAGTTGCGCGCATACCCCGAAGGATTTCCTTGGGCGATCACGCTTTGCTGCAGGAAGGGACCGAAGCGTTGCGGCCTCACGCCGTCGGCCTGCGAGGCCGCGGCGAGGGCCGCCGCTGCGGCCACGGTCAACGCGATGGTGCGAACAAAGCGTCCGGGCATGGAGGGGATGGAGTGGGGTGTCGACAAACGGGGATTCTACCTTGAAGAGCAATAATAGCACATGCGAAAACCTCAACATCCTCCCGTACCCGGCCGTCCCCATGGCGGGCCCGAACCCGCGATCTCAACGGCGGCGGTTGCGATTTTCAACGCCTGTCGCGAGCCGTTGCTGACATGGTTTACGGCCAATGCCCGCGATCTTCCCTGGCGCGCGCCCTTGGAATCGTCCCGCGAACAGTCACCTGAATCCGAAGCTCCCACGGGACTGCCCGGTGTGGTGCGCAAATCATTGCGCTCGCCCTATGGCGTGTGGGTCGCCGAAATCATGTTGCAGCAAACCGTGGTGGCCGCGGTGGTTTCGCACTATAAACGTTGGATGGCTGAGTTTCCGACCGTGGAGGCGTTGGCCGCCGCCGCGCCGGAAAACGTCTTGCGCGCGTGGGCGGGGCTCGGGTACTATGCGCGCGCCCGCAACCTCCACAAGGGAGCCCAGGCGGTGGCGGCGTGGCGGAGGGAGCGGGAAACCTGGCCGGTCACCGCCGAGGAGTGGCGCACCATTCCGGGAGTGGGGGAGTACACGGCCGGAGCGATCGCGTCGCTGGCCTTCGGGCAACGGGCCGCCCTTCTCGATGGCAACGTGGTGCGGGTGTTCAGTCGCCTTTTGGGGTTGGGGTTTCTCCCCGGCGAAGGCGCGGCCGCGAAAAAACAGTATTGGGATCTCGCCCGGTTGTGGGTGGAGGACGCGGCGGCCGCGCGGTCACAGGGCCCCGCCGCCTTGCCGGCGGGCGCCTTGAACGAAGGGTTGATGGAACTGGGAGCGCTGGTCTGCACGCCCGCGTCACCACGCTGCGAGGCATGCCCGCTGCGCGACGCGTGCGCGGCCCGGCGCGGCGGATGGGTCGCGCGGCTTTCTCGCCGGCCATGATTTGTTCCCCTTGTTCCTCGGCGCCGAGGCGGCGGCGTGGAACGAGTCGTTCGCGGCGCGCTTTTCCGAGGTGGCGCTGCGCGCGCCCCGGCGCGTGGCCACGGTGAAGCACACCATCATGACCACGCGCTACGAGGTCGAGGTCGTGAAGGCGGATCTCGCCAAAGCAGTCGCATCGAACGCGGTGTTCCGCACGGTGCCGTCGTCGCGGATGGATGAGGCGTTGACGAACGCCCTGGCACGCAAGATTTGGCGGGTCACGCGCGAGGCGTGATCACGGACGGGGTTTGCTGCAGCAGCGGAAGCCCATGGCCGGGTTCGAGTAATACGCCTTGGCGGCGAGGTTGCGTGTTTGGACATGCGCGTACCGGTACGCGATCTGATAGACCCCACCCGATTTCACCGCGGACCAGGGCGCCGCGGCTTCGCGCTTGAACACGGCGTCCTGATTGCCCGCCGAGGCGTTCAGCAGTTCCGCGGCGTGCAGGGTGTCGATGATTTCCTGGGACGTTTCGGAATTGCGGAAGGTCACGATGGCCAAGGTTTGCCTGGTCAGGTTGGCCGTGAGCGGCTTGAGGCCCGCGGCGACGTAATTCGTGTCGACCGGCAGTTTCCACTCGTAGGGTTTGGCGATGCCCCGCCGCAGCACGAGGATGGTGGAGCTGTCGCGCGCGGGGATCATGGTGTCGACCGAAGCCGGGCTGATGGAATCGGGAAGCGCCAGGCAACGCGGCGGTTTGGAGGTGTTGTTGTAAAGGATGGCCACCAGCGGGTTGCCGTCGCTCACGCACCCGGCGAAGGGGCGCGGACGCGATTGCGTGGCGTAGTCGCGGTTCGAGCAGCGCGAACGCGCGAGCTGCGTGGCGGGCGAAACGCCGACGGGGCTGAGGTAATTGTTGCCCCTGAACCCTCGCACCGAGGCGGAGGTCGGCGTGGTGTGGGGCACGCCGCGCGTGAGAACGCTGTCGCCGGAACCGGGGAAGGCGCTCGTGTAAGGATCCAGCACCCATTCGGACAGATTGCCCGACATGTCGAGCACGCCGTCGTAACTGATGCAGGACGGGTCGCGCAAAGCCGCGTTCACGGCCATGGCCGAATCACCGGTGCCGATGTTGCAGGTGTAGCGTACCTCACCGGGGAAACGGCGCTCCGATTGCATGCCGTAGGCGAGGGGCACATCCGGCTGGGCTCCCTCGCAGGCGCGTTCCCACTCGGCCTCCGTGCACAGCCACGTGCTGTCGGCGCTTGTCATCGATTGCGAGAGGTCGCGGCAAGCGTCGTGCGCCTGTTGCCAGGTCACGCCGGTGACGAAAGCGCCCGCGTTGTTGCGGTGCTCCAGCGCCTCGATGCAGTAGGAGGGGGCGATGCGCCAGGCTCCGGGACGTTCGTCGACGCCTGCGGCCGCGGCGGTGTCGCCGAACAGGAAACGTCCCCCGGGGATGGCCACAAAGCCCGGAGGGCAGGTCGCCGTGCTGTCGTCGGGGAAGGGGACCGCCAAGGTGGAAACCACGAGCGTGTCGGCCTCGGAGTAGTGCCCCGAGGAGTCGACGGCCTGAATCACGAGGCGATAGGTCGCCCCGGGAGGCAGGTACGAGGCCGTGTCGGTGAAGGCGGTGTCGCCGCGGCGGGTGCCCGGAATCTGGATGATGGTATCGCGCACGAGAGCGCCTCCCAGCGGCCCGGCGATCAGGCGGCGGGAGACGAGGTATTTTTCGATGTTGGCGTTCGGGTTCTCGGCGGGCACGACGCCGCTCCCCGAAGGCACCCGGTCGCGGCTGGCGCTGAAGCGGTAAACGAAGGTGTTGCGCGCGGTGGAAAGCAAGGTCAGGTTCGGTCGCGTCGGCTCGGTCGTATCGGTGAGCCGGATGCGGTTGGCCAATTTCAACAGCGTGTCGTTCGCGATGAGGTTCCCGGCGGTGTCGACGCTCCAGATGTTGAAGTCGACGGTATCCTGAGGCGTGAATCCCGACAGAATCACCCGGATGCTGTCAACGGCGACATTCGCGTTGCGGTTTTGAATGCGCATCGAGTCGGGGAGACGAAACAAGATCACGGGTTCGCCGCGGATCGCGGTGGAAGTCTGCTTCGTGACTTCGGCGGTTCGGTCGATGCCGCCGATGCGATAACTGATGGTGACGTCGGCGAAACCACCCGGGCGGTTGGCGTTCCGGATGCCGCCGCGGGTGATGCGCAGGTAGTAGGCGCGAATGATTCCTGAGTCGGCGCCCGGGTTGAAAAAGCTCGTCGGGTCGCGCGGGCGATCCCACTCGATGGTGACGGAGGTGGCCTTGGCCGTGAAGGCGGGACTCAGCGGGTAGGGCGCGAAGCGGTCGCTGGTGATCACCCAGGTGATGCCCGGCAGCCCGTCGCCGCCTTCGCGGTAACCGCCCACCACCCCGAATACCAGGCGCCCCAGACTGTCGATGCGGCCCGTGGTGTCCAGTGCCACGAGCCCCGTGGTGGCGCGATCGACGATCGCGGGCATGGTCCCGCTCGTGGCGAGAATGAAGATGACGCTGTCGGTGGCCGACGGGAGGCCTTCCAGCACGAAGGCGGCGAGCGCTCGTTGCGCGCGGACCGCGCTCCACGAGAGGTTCGAGCCCGGAGGCGTGGTGTCCAGGTAGACCCGGTATTCCTTGAAGGTGGCGGTGTCTTCGGGGCGGTTCCAGCGCAGGCGGAACTTGGAGGCGTCCTTGCAGGCCTGTTCGCTGAGGCCCATGCGCTTGGAGGCATCGAGGCAATACGGGTGGTCCGCGGCCACCGGATCCATGCTCAGGTTCACCGGCGAGCGCAGATAATCGATGTTGGCGGCGCTGCGATCGGTCAGGCAACCGGCAAGGCCGAAGGCGAGCAGGCCGACCGCCAACGCGAGAAGGGCGCTCACGCGCGCGCGGCGCGGCGGACGTGGCAGGCTAAAACCCGGAATCATGGGCACAGAATACCAAAGAGGTCGGTATGGGCCAATGTTTGACGGGAGTTTGTGATCATGGGTTTGGTGTCGGCGCGGGCGCGCTTCGCGTGACAGGGTCGGGCCGAAACGGACGGGTGAGAGGGCGGACCCCCGAAAGGCGGGATGGAAAAAGCCGGGACGAAAAAGATGGGACGAAAAAGGCGGGAGTAAAAAATCGGCCGCCCGGTTCACCGGGCGGCCGATCAGGAACAAGCTTTCGGATAAAATCAGGCCGCGGGGCGGACGCTGACCTTCTGCGCGGTCTTGCTGTGGGTCTCGAAGGACACCACGCCGTCGGTCAGGGCGAACAGGGTGTGGTCGCGGCCGATGCCCACGTTCACGCCGGCGTGCACCTTGGTGCCGCGCTGACGCACGATGATGTTGCCCGCGATCACGGCTTCGCCGCCGTACTTCTTGATGCCCAGGTACTTCGGATTGGAGTCGCGGCCGTTGCTGGTGCTACCGCCGCCTTTTTTGTGTGCCATGGCTGATTAACCTTTCAGAGCGTCGGCCGCGATTTTTTCGGCGCGGGTCGGCTTCTTGATCTGGAGTTTCATCTTCTCGAGGGCGGCCGCACGGACGCGGGCCTGATTGACCACGGCGTCGTCCGCCACGGCGGACTCACCGGCGCAGGAGATCTCGCGCACGATCACTTCGGTGAAGTGCTGGCGGTGACCCTGGGTCTTGCGGTAGCGCTTGCGGCGCTTCTTCTTGAAGACGCGGATCTTGTCGCCGCGATCGTGCTGGAGGACTTCCAGCTTGACCAAGGCGCCTTCCACGACGGGAGCGCCGACCTTGATGGTCGAACCGTTGGCGAACAGAAGAACGTCGGACACGGTCAACACTTCGCCCACGGGAGCGCTGAGCTTCGAAAGCTTGACGCGCTCACCCGGGGTGACCTTGTGCTGGAAGCCGCCGGAAATAATCACCGAATACATGGCAACACCTTGGTTGAAAAGCAGGGGCGAAAACTTACCAACGGGAGGCCGGAATTTAAAGGGAAACCCCTGAAAACCCTGCCCTCACCCCGGAACAGGGCCCCTCGAGGGGGCGGAGCCCCGACCCGGAGCCCCCCGGTCACCCCGTAAACCGCGTTTTTTCAGTAAATACCGCTCTCGGAGGTGTCGCGGTAGTCTGGCGCCAGGAACTTGACCTGATGCCGGCTCGCCAGTTTTTTGAGGAAATCACGCATGTCGAGGCCCAGCTGCATGTTTTTGCGGGCCATCACGTTTTGCAGGCTCTGGAGGCGGTAGCTGTCGAACTTGCCGTCGTACTTCTCGATCAGCAGCACCAGGTGGAAGCCCAAGGGGGTGCGGAACACCGGCGACATCTGACCGACGCGGAGATCGGCGACCTTGCTGCGGAAGTCGGGGTGAAAGTCGGCGGGATGAAAGCGCTCGAGGTCTCCGCCGATGCGGGCCTCGGGTCCTTCTCCGACGCGGGCGGCTTCGCTCATGAAATTGCGGAGCAGGACGGGCGCTTCGGCGCTGTCGGCGGCCAGATCGCGGCGCAAGACTTCGAGACGGCGTTGCTTTTCGGCCGCCGCCTCGCCGGTGACCTTGGCGTCGGCCTTCAGCAGGATCTGCAGGGCGCGCAGCGAGTCGTGAACCGGAAACTCCTTTTTGTTTTTTTCCCAAAAGGCGCGCAGTTCGGCGTCGCTCGGCGAGGTCGGCTGGTCGATGTTGGCGCCGAGCACCTTGTCGGAGCGCAGTTGCCGCGCCACCTTGGCGCGCACCTCGGCCTCGGTGTCGCCGCTTTGCTTGAGCGCGCGCTGCCAGGTGGCGGCATCGGGGAACTGCGATTTGAGCGCGCGCACGCCCGAGTCGATTTCCGCCGGGGTGGCGGTGATGCCCTTGGCCTTGGCCTCCAGTTCGACAAGCTCCTGTCCGATCAGGTTCGTGACCACCATGCGGCGCAGCATCATCGCCTGCGCCGGAGGCAAGGCGGCGAAGTCGGCGCCGCGCGCCCGCGCCATCAGGGAGGCGAGCGTATCGATCCGTCCCTTTTTGATGGAAACGCTTCCCACCGTGACGATGGTCTGTCCCGGATTCTGGCTCACGGCCTTGGCGGGCGCGCCCGGCTTGGGGGCGGTGGTCGTTTTGCCGCCGGTTCCCGTCGCCGGTTTGGGCGCGGGTTTGAGAGGTTGGGCGAAAGCGCCCAGCGCGAAGGTCAACGCGCCGATCGCGGCAAGCGCGCGCAAGGGAGGAAGAGTCATGGGGAACATCCTGGTGAAAACGGAGGGCCTCGGCCCGGAGCGGATAATGTAGACAGCGGGCCGAAGGAAAATCAAAAATCAGAAATCAAAAAACAGAAAAGCGATGCCGGCCGCCTCTCAAAACAGCGCGTAAAATGACCGCCTCAAATCCAGCAGGCGGACACGGGCCGCGAAGTCGATGCTGAGCGGCTTGCCGGCGAAACGGCCGGTGAAGTCCTCGCCGTCGATTTGCACGGGCATGTCGTCGGGGATGAACAGTTCGACGCGACTGGCGCGGTGGCGGATGAGGCCGGCGCGGCGCGCGAAGCCGGGGAACAGGCGCGAGAGGCCGACGACGGCCATGTAGCGCCACAGCGAGTCGAACACCACGACTTCGAGCAGGCCGTCGTCGAACCGGTTGCCGGGCACGGGGTGCGCTCCCGCGGCGTATGAATCGATGTTGGCGGCCAGCAGCGAGCGCTTGCCGGCGAGGTCGAGGTCCACCGGGCCGTCGGGCGTTTGCAGCAGTGCCCGCGCGCCCGCGGGGAGGCGGTGACCCGCGCGCTTGATGAGGGCGCGCAGGTAGAACAGCTTGTTGCCGAGCGCGCCGCCGACCACCACGCCGCGCTTGCGGGCCCGGTCGAAATCGCGCAGCACCGCGGCATCCATCCCCACGCTGAGGTACGAGACCACGGTGGCCGAACCGCCCCCCGCGTCCCAGAGGTCGAACGGAAGGTTCGGGGCCATCAACAGGCGTTTGAGGCAGGCCACGAGCCCTTTGGAGTCGTACACGCGGTAGACGCCCAGCGCGCGCCCCAGATCGTTGCCCGTGCCCAGCGGAATGAGGCCGATGACGGTGTTCGGGCGCAGGCGGCGGACGCGGTCGAGCACGATGCCGAGAGTCCCGTCGCCGCCCACGGCGATCAGTTTGCGCGTGCTGCGCAGCAAGGCGTCGGTTTGCTCTTCGAGCCGGTTCGCCTCGGTGATCTCGGCGACCCAGGAATCGCGCTTCATGCCGAAGCTTTCCAGCACCGCCTCCAGGCGGGCGTGCACTTCGGCGCCCAGGCCTCCGCCCGAAGCGGGATTGATGAGAAAGGCGAGTTTGGGCATGGCGTGATGCGGCGCGTCAGCGGGAATGGAACCAGTGGTAAACGCGCACCAAGGTGAAGTCCTTCACGCGGCTGAACCATTCGCGGGCGTTCCATCCGGCGTCGCCCACCGGCGCCGCGCCGTCCTCGCGGAGCACACGCAGACCGTAGCCCTGCATGCCCAACCGTCGCGCGATGTACAGGGCGCGGGGCAGATGATAGTCCTGGCTGACAAGGGCGACGCGGCGCAACCCCAGCACCGATCGGCAGTTGAGCAGCGTCAGGAAGGTGCTCCGTCCCTCGTCGTCGATGAGCACGTCCTTGACGGCGAACCCGCGTTCCACGGCGTAATCGCGCATGGCCTTGGTTTCGCTATAGCCTTGGGGGACGGTCGTGCCGGAGAGCACGAGCTTGGTGCCCGGGCGGCTGAAGGCGAGCGCCAGCGCGGTCTCCATGCGCCGCTCGAGCACGGGAGACAGTTTTCCCGACCGGTAAACGCTTGCGCCGGGCACGATCACCGCGTCCACGGCCGGCACGTCCTCGGGCGCGTCGAAGATTTCGTCGGCCGCCTTCACCTCCATGTAGGTGCTGATGAACCAACCCGCCACGAGGAACAGCGCGAGCAGGAAGGCGAGGTTTTTGGCGAAAGTTTTCATCAGTGTGTCGCGGGTGAAGTGCGGAACTCCGAACTCAGAACTCAGAGATCAAAAAACGCAAACCATGGAGTCGAACCTGCGCTGGCGCGGGTGAAGGTTTGGGGCGTTCATCCGGAATCGCGGGCGTTAAACAGAATAGAATTTCATCCGGAATCTCGTTGAGCCGTTCTCTGAGCTCCGCGTTCCGGATTCTCCGATGAATCGTCAAATCTGCGCGACGATTTTCAAATACTCGTTTTTGACGCCGATGTACTTGCGCGCGAGTTGCGGAATCGAGGCCTTCTCCTCCTCGGTGAGCGGGCGGACGAAGCGTGCGGGGCTGCCCATGATCAGCGACCCGGGCGGGAAGGTTTTGCCCTTGGGGATCAGGCTCCCCGCGCCGATGATGCTGTCCTCGCCGATCACCGCGTTGTCCATCACGATGCTGCCCATGCCCACCAGCACGCGGTCGCCGATGGTGCAGGCGTGCAGGATGCAGCGATGCCCCACGTTGACGTCTTCGCCCACGATGGTGGGGACGTTGCTCGCGAGGTGGATGGTGGTGTGGTCCTGAATGTTGCTGCGCGCGCCGATGCGGATGGCGTTGATGTCGGCGCGCAAAACGCACTGGAAGAACACCGAGGCGTCCGCGCCCACGATGACGTCGCCGATGAGGGTGGCATCGGGGGCGACGAACGCACCCGGGCCGAGTGAGGGAAGCCGGTTCTGGTAAGGAAGCAGCACAAGGTTCCTTTCGCTGGTTTCTTCCCGTGACGTCCTCTCCCGCGCGGAAGAGGACGTGTCGCTGCGCGGCTTATAGGACGTGGGACGCGGGCGCGTACTCGGTCAGCTCGTCGTCCTTGAACCAGTAGGCCACTTCGCGCGCGGCGCTCTCGACCGAGTCGGACGAGTGCACGACGTTCTCGCCCGTGTTGGGCGCGAAGTCGAACCGGATGGTGCCGGGCAGGGCGTTGGCGGGGTTGGTGGCGCCGTTCATGTGACGCACCGCCTCAACGGCCTTCTCGCCGCGAAGGGCCAGCAGGACGACGGGGCCGGAGGTCATGAAATCCACCAGTTCGCCGAAAAAGCCGCGCTCCTTGTGCTCGGCGTAGAACCCTTCGGCCTGTTCGCGGGTGATGACGCCGATGCGGATGGCGGCGACGCCGAGGCGCGCCTTTTCAAAACGGCTGATGATTTCGCCGATGAGGCCGCCCTTGACGCCGTTGGGTTTGATGATCACGAAGGTGGTTTGCATGATGAATGGTTCCGGGTTCGAAAAAGGGGTCATAAAATTAACCTTCCGCTCATTTTTCGTCTTTTTCGTCGCGCGCCGGTGTTCCCCGACTGGCGGAAGGCTTATATTTCCCCCCCGCGCGGACATAGCTCAGTTGGTAGAGCTTCTGCTTCCCATGCAGATGGTCGTCGGTTCGAGTCCGATTGTCCGCTCCATTTTCCCCCTCGTTTTCTCCGAATTGCGGGGTTTCCGGCTCCTTTCGCCGTAGAACGCCTCTTTTGGCGCGCGGAAGGGCTCCGCAGGCTCCCTTCTCGCCCTTCATCGCCCCGGCTTCATATCCTTCCGTCGGGCCGAGGTCGGTGCTCCCGCGTCACCGCTGAACGGTTCCGGTGACACATGTCACGGTCACCCAGCGCGCGTCCACCTATTTTCCGGGCCACGGGAATGAAGCCGATTCATTTTTCCGTTCGCGTGCGTGGAGGTTTCGGCCGTTTTTCCATCCGCGTGTCCTTTCGAGCAACCCGCGTCCCCTCACTGAACCGGAGTCGTCATGAAACACACCCTTCGCCTTTTGACCTTCACGGCCGTCGTGAGCGTGCTCGCCCTCATCGGCTGCAACCGCGCGCACGCGGCCAAAACCGAAACCGTGACGGCCGCCGGCCTCGTCCATGAGGTCGAAGAGGGCAAGGCGCCCCTGATCATCGATGTGCGCACGCCCGCTGAATACGCCGATGGTCATGTTCCCGGCGCCATCAACATTCCCTACGATGAAATGGAGGCGCGCGCCTCCGAAATCTCCTTGCACAAGGAAGCGCGCATCGTTTTGTATTGCCGCAGCGGCCGTCGCTCGGGCATCGCCGCCAAAACCCTGACCGCGAAGGGGTTTCACAAGCTCGGTTTGCTCGAAGGCGATATGCCGGGATGGGAGAAGAGCGGGTTCCCGGTGGAGCGGTAAGCGAGGGACCGCGCCCCCGCCCCGGGATCCGGGTGCGCGGAGCGTGTGAAGGTTTTCCGGCCCCGGCGGAAGCGGGGGAGGCTCCGGGCGGATTTTCCGGCGGCTCTCCCGCGGAGTTTTCTTGGGCAAAACAAAATGTTTCCCGGATAAATCTATTGCGGGGAAATGGGGGGAATCGTCCTTCCGGAACGAACCATTTCTTCAGATTTCAGGCGGTTTTTCCGCATTCATCCAGCTAAAAATGGCGCTTGAGGGTAGTTTCTATGAATGCGGTTGCGACGGCGCGTTCCCGAGGAATGCCCGTCTCGCGTCACAGAAGTTTTCCCGGAGGTCGCCTTGAACATTTAGAAACACACCTTGCTCCTTGGGGCCGTCATCGCGACGACCATGACCCTCGCGTTGGCGCAACGTCCGTACTTCCTGCAGCCCGGGTTGCACCCCGGATACAGCCTCGTCAGCGTGCGTCCTTCGTCGATGGCGACCACGGGCGGCAACGCGGCGCCCAACGCCGGCGGCATGGCGTGGCTTCCCGACGGAAAATTGTTCGTCGCCAGCATGAGCAGCAATGCGGCGGGCGGTGTGAACGCGAGCCGCCTGGGCGTCTCGCACGGCTATCTCTTTTCCGGGATCCCCGGCGCCACCAGCAACGCATCGGTCACCGTGAGCCAGATCTCCACGGGTTACCAGATGCCCTCCGGCGCGGTGGTGGTGGGCGACAGCATTTACGTGCTGGACAACGAGGAAGGGCTCACCAAACTCACGCCTGCCGGCGGGGGAACCTACACCAAGACCACGCTTCACAAAGGCGCGCTGGGTCGCGCCGACGGCGCGCTCTCCGACACCGCCAACCGCACCTGGACCGGCGGCCTGAAGTACCGCGACGGTTTCTTCTACGCGGTGGTCGGCAACGCGCTCATGCCGGGCGGCACGGCCTACGGGTTCACGGGCACCCAGGGGAACCGCATGTATCGCGGCAAGGGCGTCATCTACAAGATCTCCCTGAACGGCGCGGTCGTCGACACCTTCGCCGCGGGCGTCCGCAACCCGGTCGCCATGAACTGGGGACCCGACAGCATGTTGTTCTACACCGACAACCAGGGCAGCTTCATGCCGGCCTCGGCGATGTTCCCGGTGCAGCAGGGCAATTTCTACGGACACCTCAAGTCGCCGTTCGACACGCAAAAGCGCACGCCCCCCGCCCTCATCTTCCCGTACGGCAGCAATGCCGGCGGCGGCGATTCGAACAACCCCACGGTGGCCCGCGTGGCGACCGACTTCCTCACGCTGCGCGACGGCCGTTACAAGAACCAGATGCTGATCGGCGTGAACCACACCACGGGCCTGTTGCGCGCGTTCATGGAACGCATCCCGACCGGAACCCCGGGCCAATACATCTATCAGGGCGCGATCTTCCCGTTCAGCCAAGGCTTCGGCGTCGGCGGCGGAAGCGGAAGCCTGAACGTTCCGACGGGATCTTTGCCCGGCGTTCTCCCTGATTTCCGCTCCAACGTGAACCGCCTCGCTTACGGCCCCGACGGCCACATCTATCTCGGCGGCGGCAACTCGCCGGGCAACAACAGCAACGGGTCGCACGGCTTCGACGGCGGCCTGCAGTACGGCCTCGCGCGCCTGGTGCCGAACAACGACACCGTGTTCGAGATCAAGGCCATCCGCTCGCTCGACTCCGCCCGCATGGAGGTCGAATTCACCGAGCCCGTCACCGCGGCGACCACCGCGAATTTCCGGGTCCGCCGCTGGGGACAGGTGCAGGCCGACAACACCGGGTACGGCTCGGGCTACATGCAGAACGCCGCCAACCTGACGGTGTCGAGCGTCACGTTGAACGCCGAAAAGACCAAGGCCACGCTCACCATGTCGGGACTGCAGCAGCGCCCCGAGGTGGTGACGGCCGGCAGCGTTCAGGACCGCACCTGGGGCTTCACCGTGCAGATCCGCGTGGTGGGCGTCACGGCCGTGTCCAACCGCCCCGCCTGGGGTGACACCAGCGCGGCGAAACGCGGCCTTGTGGGTTGGTACACGCTCAACAAATTCGGCCCGGGTGAGGACGTCGGGACGCCCGTGACCATCGCGCGCGCCGGCGACAAGGCGAATGCCCGCACCGGCTTGCTGGTGAAGAGGCGCCATGACGGCGTCCTGCTGCGCTCACCGGTGAACGAGGCCTATACGGTCCGCACGCTCGCCATGAACGGTGAGGTGATTTCGTCTCACGCCGTGGAAGCCGGTCGCACCGAGTTCCTGGTGCCGACCTCCGCGCTGGGCCGCGGCGTGACCGTGATCGAAGCGCGCGCGGCCGACGGTCGTCGCTTCACGGCCACCGCCACCGCCTCGGCCTCTAACCTTTGATCATCGCCCGGTCCTGAACATTCTGGAGAGAAACATGAAACGCTTGCAGACATCATTGATCGGCGCGACCCTCCTGCTCGCCTTGGCGGTCACGGGGGCGCAGGCCCAAAACGGGCCGATCACCTCGCGGCTGAACAAGGTGCTGGTGTACTTCTTCAACTACGGCACCGACCACACCAACACGCCGAACTACGTGCGGTACGTGCGCGATCTGGGGCAGCAATACGGGTTCCAGGTCGACACCACGCGCCAGCAAGCGGTCTTCACGCCGGCGAGTCTGGCGCAGTACGACGTGCTCTTCCTGTTCAGCGCCTACTACTTCGGCCGCAACATGACGACCAACCAGAAAACCGCCGTGGAAAACTGGTACGCCGGCAACAAGGGCATCGCGTGCTTCCACCAATGCGTCCGCAACGAGTGGGGCGGAACCTCGCCGAACTGGTACGACAACCTCATGGGCGTTCCCTACACCACCTTCGCGGGTTTCGGTGTGGGCCCCGTCTACGTCGACTCCTCGGTGATCGGAACCGATCTCGCGATGAACAGCGACACCACTCCCTACGCCGCCAAGTACCACTACAACGCGGGCGGCCCGGGCATGCGCTGGGACGACGAGTGGTACACCTACAACGGCATCGTCACCAACCTTCCCAACAGCAAGGCGATCCTGCGCACGAACCGTACCGGTCATGCGGGCACCCGCAACTGGAACACCAGCCAGCCGCAAAACGGCATCGTGATGGCCTGGTCGCGCGACGTGCAGGGCGGCCGATTCGTGTTGAGCTCGTTCTTCCACACCAACAACCCCATCGCGGGCAAGGGCGGCCTCACGGGCACTCGCCCCGACTCGCTTTCCAAGTTCATCGACGGACACTATCTCGGCGTGCTGCGCCACTTGGCCGGGTACACGGGCTGCACCGACTCCACCTCGCCCAACTACAACCCCAAGGCGACGCACAACGACCCCGCCGTTTGCTCACAGGGCACCGGCATTCGCGTCGCCGGCGGCAACCAGACCGGTTCGCGCCGCGTGAAGCGAAGCGACTTCAAGGTCAGCATCACCGAAAACGGCCCCCACGTCGTGGAGTTGTACGACGTCAAGGGAACCCGCCTCGCCTCCTACAAGGGCACCAAAAAACGCGACTACCGTTTCACCAAGGTCACTTCCGCCGGCATCTACTACGTGAAGGCGCGCTTGCCTTCGGGCCCGTATAACGAGCGCGTTCTGATGTATTGAGCTTCCTTGAGACCCGACCCGCTCCCGCCTACAGGCCGGGAAGCGGCCGGGCCTCCCCGGCGCACGAGCGCGCCCTTCCGAATCGGGTTGTTTCAGACCGGCGGGCTCGTTCCTCCGGAGAAAAAGGTTTTTCCATGACGTACCAGGCACGCCGGGCCCGCATCGCGGCCGTCACTTCGTTCGCCACCATCACCTGCCTCGCCGCCATCGCCACGGCCCAGGAAAACGTCGTCCGCAAGCCCCTTGCCATCGGCACCAAGATCGAGACGGGTCAGGTGGTCAAGGGCGTTCCCAACAAGACGGGCGAAGACGCCGACAAGTCTTACCTCTCCCGCATGGCGGTGAGCCTGACCCAGGAGGTCGTCGTCGACGACCGCATCGAAATCAAGGCGGGCGTGGGCGGCGTGTTCTTTTCGCTGTTTCCCGACGTGCCCGGGCAGGCGCAATCGCAGGGCATCAAGTTCGGCCCCGGCATCACCCAGGCGCAGGTCGCCTACAAGTTGGGCGAGGACGTCAAAAAGCCGTGGGGCGTGTTGCGCGCAGGCTTCTTCCCGTACAAGTACAACGCCGACGCCAAGAACCTCGGCGAGTATCTGCTCCGCAGCATGCCGTACCCGACCTTCGTCATGACGGGCGGCTGGTCGATCACCGACAACGCCTTCGTGCGCGCGCAAGGCCTGCAGGCCACGTTTTACCAGTTCGACGGCAGCCTGAAGCACGACTTCCTGCTCACCACCGAGCGCGATTTCCGGCCGGCGGGCAACTTCACCCCGACCTACATCGCCGAATACACCAAGGGACCGTTCCAGGTCGGCGGCGGCGTTTCCTTGTTCCACTATTTGCCGCTCGACGCCTCGCGTCTCAAGAACCGGGACATGGGGAACTACTCGATCTATCGCTACGACGACCTTCCGGCCTTCACCGTGTACGTCGACCCGCTCGTGGGCGATTCGCTGGAGACGCCTTACCACCATGCGGGCGGCACGCTTTACATCTCGGCGCAGGAAGTGAACGGCATCCGGCTGGAGGTCCCTTCCGTCAATTGGGATTCGCTCGCCCCGTACCGCGACACGATGTCCTATCACACGCAGGGCGTCAAGCTGATGGCCCGCGCCTCCTTCAGCCCTCAGGCGATTTATCCTCTGCCGATGCTGAATCCGAACGACCTGAAGATCTACGCCGAACTGGCGCTTCTGGGGGTCGAAAACCAGCCGGCATTGTATGAGGACCGGCTGCGCCGCATGCCGCTCATGGTGGGCGTGAACCTTCCGACCTTCCGCTTGCTGGATTACCTCTCCTTCGAAATGGAGTACTTCGCGTCGCGCCTGCCCGACGACTGGGAGCGCGTGCAGTACGAGAACATCCCCTCCTTCGAGTCCTACAGCGTGGTGCTCGCGGACACCAAACGGTACCGCAACACCAGCGACAACTGGAAGTGGAGCCTTTATGCGTCGAAATCGCTCACGACCGGCGTGTCGATCCGCGGCCAGATCGCCAACGATCACTTCCGCTCGATCGATCAGGCGACCCTCAATTTCTCGGGTCGCCCGGCGCTCTACAACCCTTCGGATTGGTACTACATCATCGCCCTCAATCTCGCGATCTGATCGACGACTCGGGTAGGAGGACATCGTGAGCGACATGAGCAGACGAGACTTCGCGAAAACCATGGCGGCGGCGTCCGCGGTGGGACTCATGAGCGCGAAAGGGTTGTTTGCGGCCGGGTCGCCGGCCGCCGTTCCCGGAGGACGTGACGTGCCCAAGCTGACCATCGACAAGATCGAGATCTTCCCGGTGCGCTATCCCATGGTGATGCGCTTCAAGTTCTTTGAAGCGCCCGTGGGCCTGCCCGGCCGTCCGGCCGTGATCATCAAGATGACCGCAAGCGACGGGACGGTGGGGTGGGGTGAATCGGTGCCGATTCCGCGCTGGAGCGGCGAGACCCTCGAAGGCGCCGTTTCCACGCTCAAGAACTACCTGATCCCCATCCTGATCGGCCGCGAGGTCTTCGATCTTGAAGGCATCCACAAGGTGATGAACTACGAGATCGCCGACGGCTTCTCGACCTCGTACCCCATCACCAAGGCCGGCCTCGACATCGCCCTGCACGACATCATGGGCAAGGTGCTCAAAAAGAACGTGGCCGAACTGTGGGGCCGCTCCACGCCCGATGACCTGTTGCTGAGCTGGACGCTCAATCCCAAGGAACTGGGCGACATCGAAGGCCTGATCGCCAAAGGACGCGAGCGCGGTTACACGAACTTCAACGTGAAGGTCGCGCCCGACAAACGGTTCGACATCGAGATGTGCCGCCTGGTGAAACGGCTCGTGCCCGACGGGTTCCTGTGGGCCGACGCCAACGGCGGCTACGACGAGGCCTCGGCGCTGGAGATGGCCCCCAAACTCGCCGACATCGGTGTGGACGTGCTCGAGGGGCCGCTGCACCCCAAGCACCTCACGGGGTATCAGAAGCTGGTGAAGCAGGGCGCGCTTCCGATCCTCATGGACGAAGGCTGCGTCTCCCCGGTGGAGGTGGAGGAATTCATCAAGCTGAAGTGCATCAACGGGGTGGCGATGAAGCCCTCGCGCTGCGGCGGCCTCACCTCGGCCGTGGCGCAGCTCAACCTGCTGGAGAAGCACAAGCTGATGTTCCTCGGCAGCGGCCTCACCGACCCCGACATCTCGCTCGCCGCCACCTTGATCCTGTACGGCGCCTACGGCCTCAAAAAGCCCGCCGCCCTCAACGGGCCCCAGTTCCTGGGTGAAAGCGTCCTCAAGACGCCTCACAAGGTCATTGGCGGCCGCGTGGCGATCCCCAAGGGTCCTGGTCTGGGCATCGAGGTCGACGAGGACAAGGTGCGCGATCTTTCGGCGCGCACCGGCCAGGTTTAAGGCCCGGCACGGGTTCTGGGGCCGGCGACAAAAAAAAGCCTCCCTGCGCGTGCAGGGAGGCTTTTTTGCGGTTGGGCCCGCCCGGGGGCGGAAGGCCGGGCTACTTGCCCGGCTCCTTCGACATTCCGTTCTCGTCGGTATCCTCCTCGAGCGCCGGCATGAGCTGGCCGCCGCTGCGGATGTTGCGGATCATCCAGTCGGCATCGTCGGACAGATCGCTCTCGGGATACTTCTTCAGCATGGCCTCGAACGAACGCACCGCGGCCGAATCCTGACGCAAGTGCTCGGCCTGAATGAACCCGATCATGAACATGGCCTTGTAGTCGTTGGGGCTCTTGGGGTACAGGTAGTTGACGCGGCGGTACTCGGCCAAGGCCTGCGCGTAGCGCTCCTGCTCGATGAAGATCTGCGCGATGCCGAAGCTGACCGAATCCTGCAGGCCGGCCTCTCCCGGGAATTTCTCGCGCAGCTTCTCGTACAGGCCGAAGGCCTGGTCCAGCTTGCGCTCGTAATGCAGATCTTGGGCCTTCTTGTAATGCGCCGAGGCGGGCTTCAGATCGGGCTCGTTCAGGGCGGCGTCCTCGATGCGGACCTTGAAGCGCTTTTTCAGTTTCTCGATGACCGCGGCGTCCAGGCGCGCGTAGGCGGTGCTCTTGAGGTTGCCGAACATGGCCGGCTTCGCCTCGGCGAAAGGAATGGCGGCGGAATCGCGGACATAGCGCTCGGGGTAGATGTTGTACTCCAGCTCGTAGTCGCGGGCCGTCAACAGAAGCGAGGCCGCCACGTCGCGGGCGACGGATTTCCAGCTCTTGACCGTCGAGTCGCCGAACAGGGCGCGGTTGGCCTTGAAGGTCTTCTCGAGCGTCGCGGGGGACTCCTCCCAGTTTTTCGCCAACACCGAGTCGCGATAGACGCCGGCCCAGTAATTGTCCTCGTTCTGCAGGCGCTGGGCGCGCAGCTTGCGCTCCTTGTCGAGTCCCAGATCCTGGGCTTCGGTCGCGAAGATCTCCCAGATGGCGAGGAAGTCGACCAGGCTTTCACGGGTGTAGCGCTCCTGAACGCCGGGCGGAATCTCGCCGCGCAGGAACAGCACGTCCTGTTCGCGGATCACCTTGTTGCCTTTGGCGATCACGGCCAGGGTATCGCCGGGCTGAACGTTGGCCACGCGGTTGGCCTTCAGGTCCTGTTCCACCACCGCGCGCACGCGGTCGAGCGGCTTGAGCTCGGGCTCGGCCTTGCGCACCAACCAGAAGGCATGCCAGGTCTGGGTGGTCGGGTTCTGAATGAGTTCCTCCACGCGCCCGCTTTTGATTTCATCGAGGGCGGGGAAGAGGGCGGGCAGCATGCCGACGCCGTAAGGCAGGCTGAAGTCGCGCTTCACCACGCCGAGCGCGCCCTGCTGGCCGCGCGTGAGCTCGTTGCCGGAGATTTTGGCGGCCAGAGCCTTGAAGTCTTCCAGCGTCTTCACCCCCTTCAGGGCCGCGCCGAGTTTGGCCTCGTCGTCCCCTTCGATGTGGTACAGCTCGAAGGTCTCGGGGCTCTGGTATTCATCCTTGTGCGCTTGGTAATACTCGCGCACGTCCTTGTCGGTGGGCTCGTAATCGCGGGAAAGCAGGCGGTACCCGTGCTTGGCCTTCAGGTTCGCGACCGCGGTTTGCGACCGGCGGGTCTTCACGTCGCGCACGTAGTCGGCGTTCACGACGCCGCGGACCTCGCTGAGCGAGGGGATGTGCTCGGCGGTGTAGGAGTCCACGCGCACGATGAGGAAGCCCTCGCCGGAGGGCACGACGCCCGAGGTTTGCCCGGGCTTGAGGCGTTTTTCGCCGAACAGCAGGCTGTCGAGTTCGGTCTGGTTGGCGAAGGCGTCGTTGAAGTCGCCGGCGTTGACGCGACCCAGGCGGCCTTCGTTGTCCTTGGAGACGTGGCCGGAGAACTTCTTGGCGGTCGCGCCGAAGGCGGCGCCGCCGCGCAGGGCCTTGAGGGCCGCGTCCGCCTGCTTGCGCGAGGCGGTGCGGATCACTGAGGCTTCGGTCCAGGCGCGCACGCCGTAGTTGCGCGCGTTGGCCGTGTGGAACGAGTCGACCTTGCCGTCGCGGACGATCAGGGAATCGGCCACGCGCGTCAGCACGAGGTGGAAGGGCTGAACGCGTCCGGAATCATCCGCGAAGCGGGCCGGGTTCTCGTTATAGTAGGCCTCCAGCGCCGCGCGGGTGTACCCGCCCTGAATGTTCAGGTAGGTTTCGAAGTAATACTGGGTGATGACGCGCTGATCCTGGCTGGCGAGGCGCTGGCGCAGGGTTTTCGACTTGCCGTGGGGGGATTCGAGCCCGGCGAGCGCGTGCAGGCGGACCTTCAGGATGCCCTCGAACTCGGCGCGGCGCAGTTCGGGGTTTCCCAGCACCTCGAGGCGGCGGGCCTCCTCCAGCGTGCTGAGGCGAAGATCGAAGTCCCCTTCCGTGAAGGATTCACCGGCGATGCGGGCCAGCACGCGGCCCTTTTCGCCGCTGTTGCCACAGGCTGAAATCGCCGCCAAGGCGGCGAGTACGGGAATCAGGAGCAAACTTTTTCTCATGGACGATCTTCCTTCTCGAATGCGGATGTTCCCGGCAGGCAACGCCGGCCTCCGACCGCGATCGGCACGCGGCGGAATCCGGATGGCGCTGCACGGGAACGGTCGGTCTCGTAATACGTCGAACCACCGGACGGAACCGGTGCCGAGCCCGGGTAAATTAACATAAATCGCATTTTCAGCCCCGTGATTCCTGCGGTTTCCGACTAAGTATTTTTGGGGCGAAGCATTTTCGGGACGCGCGTCTCCGGATGGGCGCAATCGGGTCACGTTTTCGGGCTTTTCGAAGGCTCGTGGCCGGCTTGCCCACCGTTCGTGGCCGGCGTGCCCTCGAGCGCGGCGAGTGGGGCGGTCCCGTCTGCGCGTCTGGTCTGATTTGGAAAGGACGTGAGTCCGGAACCCCGAAGTTCCGTCACCACCCGGTGGGCATGAAAGTTCTTCGATTGACCGCGCGCGCCGTGGGTGCGTGCCTCGTGCTGGCCGTCATCCTCGCGGGTGTGGGGTTGTTCGCGGCGTCCCGTGTTCTCGAGAGGGCGCTGATCACCCCCCGGCTCTTCGGCGGCACCCAAATAAAGGTCCACAACCCCGACGTCTCCCTGTTCCTGTCCGCGCGAGCGGATTCCGCCGTGATCGTCACCAAGGAGGCGCGCTGGCTTTTGGTCAAACCCGCGGCCCGCCTCAACGAGTGGAAGGGGTGGCGCCCATCGGGCGTGGCGTTCCGCGTGCAAGCCGACTCGGTGGCCGTGGCGTTGAAGGCCGCCGACACGGCAACGGGGGAGGCCGTGGCGTTCCCCGCCGCGCTGCGCTTTCCGGTGGGTCTTGTGGCTTCGTGGCGGGTGATGACGGTTCGCTTCCCCGACGGAGGCGGCGTGGTGGTGGGGCCCGCGCGCTTCACAAGCCGCGGCTCCCAGGCCGTGCATGGCACCTTCGTCGTGGAGCCGGGGGGAATGGCAGGCGTTGCCGCCGCCTCACAAGGTTCCGAGGAACCGGTCCTCGACGCGAGCCTGGACGCGCGCTGGCGCGGAGCCGCCCTGCGCTACCGCCTGCAGGCCGTGCGCGCGGGCCTCGATACCCTGCTGGTTTCGGGCATTCGGGAAAAACGCGACCTGCGCTTGGGCTTCGACTCGGTGCACCTTCGCACCATGCGCCCCGCGGCCTGGTGGCAGGCTTTGCGGACGATGGCCGGAGCGGACGACACCGCCGTGCGGGTGCCTCCGGTCCTCACGGGCATTTCCGATGTGATCGTGAACGCCAAGGCGGACTGGCGCCGCGACAGCCTGAAGGTCGGCGGTGTGTTCCGCTCCGATTCTCTCGAGCCTTTCGGGCCCGCCGCCTGGAGGTTCGCGGCGCGCCTCGGCCCCGGCGGCGGGCGCTTCACCCTGAACGCCGCCGGCGCACGCCAGACTTTGAAACTGTCGGGACATTGGGCCCAGCCGCACGCGTGGTTCGACGCGCCGCGCTGGAGCGCGTGGCGCGGTGAAGTCGAAGGATCGTTCCGCGGCGGCACATGGGCCATCGGACATTTCAACTTGCCTCTCGATTTCGATGTGCCCCAGGCGCGCCTCGATACGGGCCTGCGCCTCACCGCGCGTCTGCAAACCCCCGATGCCACGCGCATCGACCTGCGCTGGAGCGGCCGCGTGCCGGGCCGATTGGAGCTTGCCGGGGCGCTCGGCCCGCGGGAACCATGGGCCCTTGCGTGGACCCGCGACCACGTCTCTTACGAGTCCGCGACCGTGGCCGGGGTTTGGGAACGCGGGCTGCTCGACATCACGGCGCGCGTGCAAGGCCCCAAGGCATACGGGGCCGTCGCCGACAGCCTTGTGGCCGAGAACCGCGTCACATCCACGGGGTACTTCCTCAAGCGGGGTTTCATTCATCGCGACGGCGAGCTCTTCACCGGGTCGGGACAGGTGTTGTGGAGAAACGCCAAAGGCGAGCGCGAGGTGACGCTCGGATTCGAGGCGTTGCACCCACGCGACGGCCGCGCGGCCGTCGCGATGCGCGTGCACGGTCCGCTCGAACTGCGCGCCGACAGCCTGCGCCCGGCGCGTTTTCCCTACGAACCCCTGCGTCGCCTGGCCGCGTTCGATCCCTGGATCGACGGGCGCTTTTTCTGGGACCACGTTCGGGGCGACGGTTCCATTCTGGCGCGGGGCCGCTTGGGTGACGACAGCGTGCGCCTCGACGCCGACCTCGACGCGCAGTGGTCGCGCGACAGCCTGCGGGTGCGTCGCGCCGACCTTTCCACCGGCGCGGCGAAGCTGACCGGCACGGCGGTCCTGCCGTTCGATGGGCGGGCCTTGCGCGGGCTGGTCCGCGTCGAGGACATCATGGGCGGCTCGTGGAACCTGAGCGCAAGCAGCCTCGATGTCGGCGAGATGGTGTCGTTCCTGCGGCGGGCTCCCGGCCGACGCCCCGTGCGCGCAGTGCTCAACGGTGAGCTCGGCTTCACGACCACGCAGGGGATGGCGGGGCTTTTGCGCATCGACAGTTTGCGGCTTCCCGAACGCGCCGGCCTGGGCGATGTGACCGGTCTGGAGATTTCGGGGATGGGCGATTCCGTGCGCGCGCGCGCCGTCGTGCCTCATCGCGTGACTCCCCGCTGGTATGACACGCTCGTGGCCGTGTTCACCCGCCTGAACGCCGACACGCCCGGCGTGCGGCTCGATGCGCGCTCCACCGGCGGCTTCGCGGCCCGCTTCACCGGCGACCTTCCGGGGTGGAGCATGGTGCGCGGCACGCTGACCGCTGCGGGGCGCATCCCGCTGGGCGCCGTCGCGGGGACGCTGGGAGACATTGAGGATTTGCGGGCCACCGGGCGTCTGCAAGGCCCGCTGCGCCGTGATTTCATCGAGGGCCTGCAGCTGACCGATGGCGTTTTTTCGTTCCGTCATGTTTCGGTTCACGATACCCAGCTGGTCTCCGGGACACCCGCTCTCGCGTCCGGCGTCCTGAGCGTCCGCGACCTGAGCGTGCGCGGCCCGCAAGGCGACCCGTTGCGCGGTACGCTCGAGTACGACGTCCCCCGCGACGAGGCCCGCGCCGAGCTGTCGGGGGGGCAGTACGGCGTGATCCTGCCGGGGGGCGAGCGGCTGCGGGCCCAGCAGGTGGGCGCCGTGCTCAAGTGGACGCGTGAAGCGGGACTACGAGCCTCGGCCGAAGTCCGCAACGGATTCATGGTCCTGCCGACCTCGCCGTATCGCGTGGAGACGGGTTTCGAACACGTGTTCGCCACCGTGTCCGTGCCGCCCGCGCATCAGGCGGTGGCCCCCACGCTCAAGGTCGACGGGCGCCTGCATGACTTTCTCTTTCAGCGCAAGTGGGGGTGGCGTGACGCGACGGCGTTCTTCACCGGCTTCGGCCGCGGCGGATCGCGGCCGCCGGCGGGGGGCAAGCGCGTGCGCCCTTGGGAACTCGACCTCACTCTGGATGCCGTCGGCCCGCGCAACCGCATCGACACCGACGTGCTGCGCATGACCTTCGCGGGTGATGCGCGCGTGACGGGCGCGTACCCCTACATGCTCGTGAACGGCAAAATGTCGGGCCTGCAGGGCGAAGTGGGGCAGACGCGGCAAAGCTACGCGCTGCGCGACTTCGAAGTGAAGTGGGACAACGTCACCATCGAGGACGGGCTTCTGAACGTGGAGGGCGAAAAACGCGTGCGCGCCGATTGCCGGGCCGACACGCGTCAAACCTGCCAGATCTACATCCGGCTCGACGGACGGCTGGAGGACGTGGGGTTCACCTATGAAACCGACTGCGCGCAGAACACGGGGGAGCCCGTGGCCCCGTCGGTGCTGATCAATTCGATGGCGCAGGGTTGCTATGCGGCCGAAACGCCGGGTGGGGAAGGCAACTACGGCAGCGCCGCCTTCGCGATGCTCGAACCCGCCCTGAACGACCGCCTCTCGCGCGGTGTGGCGCGCGGATCGGGAGGCTTCATCAAATCGACGCAGGTCAGCGGTCTGGGCGCGCTGCTGGGCAGCGACAGCTCGGGCCTCGAATCGGTCGCGCTCGAGGTGGAGAGCCGCAGCCTGTACCGCACATCGCTCAAGGGGCGGGCCGGGTATCACCCCGAGACCAAGCTGGCGAACCCGATGGAATACCGCCTCGCGGCCGAATACCGGCCCCCGCTCGAGCGCATGGCGGAGGACAGCGTATGGCGCGCGCGCCTGCGCAATCGCATCACCGTCGAGGCCGCGGTGGAAACGCGCCCCGAGGGGCGCGACATCGAGGAAGAGCGGCGCGTGCGCCAACGCGCCGGTCTGCGCTACCGCCATCGTTTCTGGAACCTCTGGTGACGGCCCGCTTCCCGACCAGATTCAAGGCCGCATTCGCCTGTGTGCTGCTTGCCGCCCTGTCGGCCTTCGCCGCGCCCGCGGTGACGACCGCGGGCCACAAGGCCTTCAACGCGCGGCGCATCGTCGAGCTGATTTCCGTTCCCGCCCCTCTGCCCGACTGGACGGTGGAGGAATGGGAGGCCTGGTCGCAGGACGCCGCCTTGCTGGTGAGGGAAGCCTACCGCGATCTGGGGTATTTCGATGCCGGAGCGGTGGTGAGCCTCGGGTTTGACGACACCACCGGCGTCGCGGGCGGCGCGGCCGCGCCGCGTGCGATCGACGTCAGCGTGGAGGAAGGGCCGCGCTACCGCTTCGGAACCGTGAGCATCGACCTCCCGCCCGGTCGTTTCCCGACGTACGATACGCTCGATCTGGGAGCGCGGCCGGGCCGCGCCTACGACCGCGCCGTCTTGTTCCGCGACCGTCGGTCCCTGCTTCGCTTTTTCGGCAACGCGGGCTTTCTGCACGCGCAGGCCGCCGAGTCGCTGCACTACGACCCCGGCCGCAAAGTGGTGGACGTGGCGTTCCGCATGCAGCCGGGCGCGGCCATCGTGTTCGACACGTTGATGTTCCGCATTCAGCGAGAAGGCGACACCACGGGCGGCGCGGGGGTGACCCGCGCCGCCGACCTCCGGGAATTATTCCCGCTGGCTCCCGGGGACACGCTCACTCTCTCCGACCTCAACGACTACGAGCGCAAGCTGAAATCGACGCGCGTGTTCAACTTCGTGCGACTTCGCGACAGCACGGCGCTCGGCGACAGCGGCGACGCGCGCGGCGTGATGGTGCTCTCCGCCGAGGAACGGGTGCCCGGCGAGCTGGACCTCGCCACCTATTGGGAAACCCAATACGGGTTCGGCGCAGACCTTTCGCTCTCGCACGCCAACCTAGCGGGCAAGCTTCAGGAAGGCCGCTTGGGACTCACTTTGGCGCAGCGCAAGCAAACCGTGCTGGCGGGCTACGCCGCCCCGCTGCTCCTGGGAACCCTGGTGCGCTTCGACAACGAACTGGTCGCCAACTGGTACCAGGACAACGCGCTGGTGCGCGACACCGGGTGGTTCGACGGCGACTTCGACATCTCGAACCAGAGCAAGTTGTCGCGTCAACTCACATCGTGGGCGCGGGGCGTGAGCGGCGCGGAGCTTTTCGGGAAAAGCGAACGCGTGGATTCGGCCGTGCGCCTGCGCGATTTCAACCTGAATTACCTGAACTCGGTCTACCTGCAGCATCTGGACAACTGGATCAACCCCTCGCGCGGGGCGCGCCTCGCGCTCACCTGGGGCAACGGCGGCCCGCTTCTGGACGACGGACGCTTGTCGCCCCATCGCAACCGCCACAACTGGCTGGAGGCCGAGGCCGCGGCCTACGTGCCGCTCGGCCGCCGCGCGGTCGTGGCCCTGAGACTGGACGGCGGTCGTTTCTACGGCCCCGGCGGCATCAACTCGTCGCGCTTTTTTCTCGGCGGGCCGCGCAGCGTGCGCAGCCGCGACTGGCGCTCCGTATGCCCGCGTGTGAACTCCGACGGAAATTGCCTGCAAGAGGACGTGGAGCCGGCCTACGTTCTCGGATCGGGTGAATTCAGGCTGCAGCCCTTCGCCGGCGTCACCGCCGGGCCCTTGCGCCACGCGGCCAGTTTGCAGGTGGTTCCTTTCGTGGATTACGGCACGGTGTGGGAACCGGGCGAATCGGTTTCGGAATCGGGGCACGCGCGCGCTGTGGGCGTGGGAATCCGCTACGGGTTTTTGGCGCTGTTCAACCTGCGGGTCGACTACGCGCGCGATCCTGATGATCCGAACGTCACGCGTTGGATCTTCGATCTGGCGCAGGCGTTTTGATGTGATTTGAAAAGAGCGCTAACAGCCGACAGCTTACAGCTTACAGCTGAAAGCCGAGAGGAACACAAAGTAAAGAGGGGAGAAGTAAATCCGGTCTGACGACTGGAGGCCTACACGCTGCTGTGGGCTGTCCGCTGTGTGCTGTCAGCTAAAAATTGGAGGCGACAAGCGGATTCGAACCGCTGAATAAAGCTTTTGCAGAGCTCTCCCTTACCACTTGGGTATGTCGCCGGAGAGGGGAAGTGTAGAAATTCCCCCGAGGACTTGGAACGGTCTTTGGACCTGATTTTACGGCCTGCGGAACACGGGCGGAACCATTCGGTTCAAACCCGTCCCCGCCGCCGGAAATTCACATCCCCTGAATGAAGTCGTTCACGTCCTTGGCGAGGGCGAGTTCGATTTTCAGGTTGGTGATGTCGTCCTGGCCGAACGGGCGTTCGCGCACGGGCGCGCCAGCCTGGTGCGCGGGGAACGCGTCCTGCTGGCGCACGACCGCCGGGTGATCGCCGGCTTCCCGCGCTCCCGGGCCGCGCACCACGCCCTGAACGGTGGTCATGTGGCGGCTGCCCTTGATCTTCTCCATTTCACCGGAGTCGATCACGAAGGTCTTGCCGTAGTAATACATCATGGCCGTGCTGCATGCCGGGCAGGTCATCACGATCATGCGGGCTTCCGATTCCAAGAGCAATTCGCTGGTCTCGCGGCAATGCGGGCATTGAATCTGAATCGGCTTCACGTTCGTCCTCCCTGCGGGTGAGTGAGAGTCCCTGTGTGAAGTCTAGTGCGGAGCCGGGGCTGTGTCAAGAAACTTTTTGAGACCGCACGATCCGCTTGATTTTAAGGGGTGATGGTGACGCGCGGTTTGCGCGACGTTTCATTGTGATACTTGCGGCACAACTTCGAGCACGACGTAAGCCATCGCATAATCACCGTCGTGTGAAATCGAGAGATGACAACGGGTTGCGCTTTGCGCGCCGCCGCGGTCCGTGGCGAGAGCCGCCATTTTGCGCGCCACCGCGCCGCTGAAACGGGCCTTCGGCGCGCCGTTTTCATCAGGCAGGACTTCGATTTGTTTCCATGTCACACCGCCGCCGAGCCCGGTGCCGAGGGCCTTCAACACGGCCTCCTTGGCCGCAAACCGGCCCGCGATCCGCTCTTCGGGCGCGGTATGACGGCGGCAATACTCCTCCTCGGCGGGCGTGAGGATCCGGGTCACGGCCGCGGGCCGCAACTTTCTTATCCTTTCGATCCGCACGATGTCCGTGCCCACTCCCGTGATCATGCTGCCAAAGTTAGCGTATCTGTCCACGCCCGAGGGCGCCTCGTTGCTCGCGCGCGTCATGGGCGACGCGCGCGACGACCTCGCCCTCGCCTCGTCGCCCTGGATGCGCGCGCTCCCCGTGTGGCAGCGCACGGCGCTCCTGGAGCAGCGCGCCTTGAGGGCGCGCGCGCTGCGCAAGCAGCCGCGCGCCGCCGCGATGTTCTTCACCCCGCTGGGCCTGCAGCAAATGACCACCGAAGAGATCGCACGCTACAAGGCGACACGCTTGCCTGAGGGCGTGCGCGCTCTCGCCGACCTGTGCTGCGGCCCCGGCGGCGACTCGCTCCCGCTGCCCGCCTCCATCCGCGTCTTCGGGGTTGATCGCGACGCCGAGGCCTTGCGGGCCTACCGCCGCAATGTCGCCGTCCATCGCCCTTTCGCCTCCGCGGACGCGGTGCTCGCCGATGTCACGCGCTTTGAGGCGCGCCCCGGCGCGCTCGACGGCATCTTTCTGGACCCGGCGCGCCGCGCGCTGGAGGACACTCACCGCGACCGCGACTTCGACACCGAACCCGAACCCGGGTGGGACGCGCTCACGGCCCTTACGCGCAAGTTCGGCAACGCCGTGCTCAAACTCGGCCCCGGCACGCGGCTTCCCGAAGATTTGGCGGAAGAGGAGTGCGAGTACATCGGTCTGCGCGATGAATGTCTGGAATTGACCGTGCGTACGGGCGAGTTCGGGAGGCGCGGGCTTGTGCGCGCGGTGGAACTTCCCGCGGGCGCGTTCGTGGAGGCCTCGGTCGCCGATCGCGAGGACAGCTTCGGCAACGTCCAGGAACTCGGTGAGTGGTTCTACGAACCTGTGAAAAGCGTGGTGCGCGCGCACATGTTCGGGATCGTGGCGGCGAAACACAACCTGTGGCAGCTGGACGCGCGCACGGCCTACCTCAGCGGTTCCCAACCCGTCGACTCGCCGTTGCTCAAGCGCTACCGTGTCGTGAAGGTGTTGCCCGTCGATGAGCGCGCCCTGCGCGCGGAGCTCGCCACCGATGACATCGGCACGGTGGAGATCAAAAAACGCGGGCTCGACATCGTCCCCGAGGAATGGCGCAAGAAACTGAAACCCAAGGGTCCCAACGCCGCGACGCTTGTGTTCACAAGGCTGCAGGGAAAACCGGCGGTGGTGAGAGTGGAGAGGGCGTGAATGAATTGATGCGGGATGATTTAACTCAGAACTCTGAACTCTGAAATCGGAACTTTGAATTCAGAACTCTGAACACAGAGGGCGGAAACACAACGGTCCCGGTTCTTGAATGAGAGGTGTTGCGCTTCTGAGTTCAGAACTCTGAGTTCTGCACTTTCAGCCCGTTATCTCATTCATCATTCCATCATTTCCACCCGTCCTCCCATAGAACTCCAGCAGGTCTTCGATGTCGGGACGGCAGGCCGCGCAGTGGCCGGTGACGCCGAGTTTTTCCTTGACGTCATCCACGGTGCGGCAACCGCCTTCGATGGCCGCGATGATGCGGGATTTCTCCACATCGAAGCAGCGGCACACAAGAGTCATGACGGCGAATCCGGAGCGGGTCAGCCGGCGAGCGCGGCGCGCACCAGTTCACTGACGAGTTTGCCGTCGGCTTTGCCTTGGGTGAGCGGACGCACCGCGGCCATCACCGCGCCCATGTCCTTGGCCGTGGCGGCGCCGGTCGAGGCGATGGCGGCCTTCACAATCGCTTCGATCTCCTCACGCGACATCTGCTGGGGCAGATAGGTCTCGTAGAGGGCGATCTTGATCTTCTCCTGGTCCACGATGTCCTGTCGCACAAGGCCCGACGGGTTGCCCCCATTGGCCTTGTCGAGGGTTTCGCGGAACTGCTTGATGCCCTTTTGCAGGATCGCCGAAACCTCCTCGTCGGACGGGTCGCGGCGGTTGTTCACCTGAAAAGACTTGACCTCCGCGAGCAGGGTGCGGAGCATGGTCACCTTGGCCTGATTCTCCTCCTTGCGGGAGGGCTCGCGGTCCTTCATGGTGGCGATGAGGTCGGCGTTGATTTTTTCGAGCAGCATGGCGTGTCCCTGAAAAGTATGGAGAGAAAGTTAAATCGCGCGGCCCCGTCCTCGAAGCCGGCGTCGGTGACGGCACCCTTCCGGTGGTCGCCGCCGACGCGGCCACCTCTCCGGCGCCGAAAACAAAAAGCCTTCCCCGGAGGGAAGGCCTGTCGCACGGGGTCAAGGCGCAGGGGCGCCTTTCAGGCCGTGACGTCCTAATCCAACAACCCGGCTTCCGTCAGGCTGTCGCGAAGCGCCGCGATTTCTTCGGGCGTGATGGTGCTGATGGCGTCCGCGGGGCTCGGCACGATCGTGCAGTTCGAGACCGGTTGGCCGTCCCCGTTTTCACTGACCACGCAGTTGGTGGAGGTCGAGTCGTTCAGCACCGCGCGCACGTAGGTGAGCACGCCGGCGATTTTGCGGTCATTCCAGTTGTTCGAAGTCGCGATGGCGAACATTTGGTTGTTGTGTTCGATTCCGTTCACGACAATCGGGTTCGAGTCGATCGGGTTGGGCAAGCCCATCAGCAGAATGCGGGCCGGGCGCATGCGCTGCGCGATCAGGTAGTCGGAGTGCAGCAAGGGCGGGGCGGACTCGCCCACGCCGTCGTGTCCGTGACACGCCACGCAGGATTGGTTGAACGTAACCTCGCCTTCGGCGATCAGCGAGTCGCGCAGCGTCATGGCCGCCGGCGGATCGACGGGGGCGGTGGTTTTTTCGCAGCCGATCACCACGACGAGCGAAAGCGCCGCCAACGTCGCGAAGGCGGCGGACTTGTTGAGAAACCGGAATTTGCGGGTGTGGGTCATGCCTCTCTCCTTATTCATGGTTCATGAATTCCCCGGGGACATTTTAAAAAAATCGCGGGGCCAAGACCAGCGTTTCAGCCAATAAAATCAGGCATAAAAAAGGCTCACTTGCATGCAAGTGAGCCTTTCCGGGCAAGCCCGAAGGCTTGCCATATCAACCGGTTTTAGAACGTCTGGGACAGCGGGATGCGACCCGAGAAGCCCATGCCGTTGTTGGCCTTGAAGTTGTAGAAGTACACGGGGTGGCTCAGGTTGCGCGCCTGGCTCTGCGACCAGGTTTGCGTCGCGCTGTTCCACACCGAACGGAACACCACGTTGCCGCGCAGGTCATGCACGACCAGCTCGCCCGCCGGAAGCTGGGCGTTGCTGACGAGGTTGAAGCCGCGCGCGCGGGCCTCGAACCGCACGTCCGAGCTGAAGCGCTGCGGAGGCATGTTGTTCTTGGTCAGGCTGACGATGTACGACGCCGTGTCGAGGTAGGCCGGGCAGGTGGTCGGACGGGCCGTGCCGGTGGCCGAGACCACCTTGGTCGCGCCGGCCGCGGTGTAGGCCGAGGTCAGGTAGTTGAGGGCGCCCGAACCCGTGGGGCCCGCCGGCTCGGTGCGCAGACCGTCCATCGACTCGATGACGGCGCCGCTCGCCGGCGTGCGGATGAGGGCCTCGAAGGCCTGCAGACGCACGTGCGGGTGGACGTCGTTGACCGCGCACTGTTCGCGGATCGACTCGTACGAGGCGGCGGTCGACGGCATCGCCAGCAGCGCGTTGCGGCGCACCGACCAGGCCGGGTGCAGAAGCAACTGACGCAACACAGGGTTCCAACGGGTCGGGTTCAACTCGAACTGCTTCATGCCATGCAGGGTCCAGATGGCGTGCAGAACCGGCGCGTCGATGTCCACGGCGTCGGGCTTGCGGCGGTTGGTGAGAATGCCCTCGAGGATGGTGCCGAGTTCGGCCGTGTAGCCTTGCTCGATCAACAGGCGCTGGGCGTGCATGCGCCACAAGAGGTTGGTGTTGTAGAAGGTGCTGACCAGCTGGGCGGTGGTCGCGTTGGTCAGGTTGAGGACCGGATTGGTCTCGCCCGTCGCCGGGAGAATGCGGTACATGCGCGCACGGGTCTTGTAGCGCAGCGGATGACGGTACGCCGCATTGGTGGCGGGGGAGGCCGGGTTGTGGAGGAAGATGTAGTAGTAGAAGTCCATCACCCACAAGGCGCCATCGGGGCCGGTGCGGGCCTTCATGGGGGCCGTCCACGCATCGCTCGAAGCGAAGATGTTGGGCCAACGGTCACCCGGGTACAGGCGATGCGAGTTCCAGGTGCTGCCGTTGACGACGAGGCTGTCCTGGTTGCACAGGCCGCTCATGCCTTCGCAGGCGAACTGGAAACGGTTCCAGTACTTCTGGGGGAGCAGACGGGCGGTGTAGAAATCGCTGCCGCTCACGGCCGAAATGCCGCTGGAGTAGTAGGTGACGTTTCCGGAGTTGGGGTTCGCCGCGATGGCGTTGTTGTTGCCTTCCCACATGTAGCGGTCGTTCGTCAGCGAGTAGAGACGGGTGCGATCGGTGGAGCCCGAGCCGCCCGAAGCGAAGCGGATGTCCAGAGCGGTCACGCCGGGGCGCACATCGTGCTGGTTGTGGGTCGAACCGGTGGCGGCCGACTTGAAGATCTGGCCGTCTTCCATCATGCCGATGCCGTGGGCGTTGGCCGAGCCGCCGCTGCGAACCTCGAAGTGGGCGGTGTCGCCGCCCAGCAGGGGGTGCTTGAAGCGGTAGCTGTTGCCGTTGCCGCAGGTGCCCGAACGGGTCGCGCCCGCCGCGCCGGCGATGCTGGCGCCCGTGCCGCCGCAACCGTTGTAACCGGTGTGGCCGTAAATCCAGTTGTCGAGGCCGCGCATCAGGCTGTTGGGCTGGCCGTGGGTGTCATAGTTCTGCGAGCTGGAACCCAGGGACTGGGCGACTACGACGGGCGTGCCGCCTGCCGTATCGGGGTTCGTGGAACTTTTCGGGATGTAGTACACATTCGGGGGAACCATCACGATGATGCCGCCCTTCACGAACTCCATGCTGTTCGGCAGGGCGAAGCCCTCGTAGAACACCTTGAAGTTGTCGAGCGCGCCGTCGCCGTTGGTGTCTTCGAAAATCAGGATGCGGCCCTTGCCGGCCAGACGGTTCGAGGGCAGACCGTTGGTGGTGGTGATGCCCGAACCCGCGGGCATGCCGGTGGAGTCGTGCGTGTAGGGGTAATCGGGTGCGTCGACGACCCACAAGCGTCCGCGCTCGTCGAAGTTGAAGTTCAAGGGGTAAGCCAGCGTCTTGGCGCCGACGGGACCCGGGGTCAATTCGGACGCGACGATCTGGGCCTTGAGGCCGGGAGGCACGAGGACGCAGTTGATGGACTGCTGAGGAGTCAGAGGCTCCTGAATGAGTCCCGCATTGCGAAGCGTGGTGGGCGGCTGAATCGGCCAACCCGGAGAGGTCGAAAGGTTGTTGGTCGTGGTCGCGAGGTTGTTGAACGCGCGAACGTCAATTCCGTTGTAGAAATTGGTGCGCGTCAGCGTCGGACACGGCGCGGTCTTCTCGATGGGCTGGGCGACAGCCAAGGTCGAGAGCGCCACGACGGCCAAGGTGATTTTCGGAACAAGTCGTTTCATGCTGAATCCTCTCCTCTGGTGACTGCTTGGAGTCAAAGCCTGCCCGGGAAGCGCCCGCACATGCCTTGAACTCTGCCCGCGCCAGCGCCCAGAAACTGGGCCAAATGGTGCGAACAGGAATGCCATAGTCTATGGCCGGAGGAGCTTTTTCGCCTTGGGTTTATTTTTTAATTGCGTTTTGTCGTCGAATGATACTAGGCCGTCCGACTGGTCATGACGGTCGTTTTCGGAAGAAAAAGCCCATTTCGAACATTTTTTCGGGATATATCATCACCATGGGCCTGAAAATCCGGGTGGGGATCGTGCGGTCATTCTTTGGTCAAATTTGAGCCGCGCCGCGGCACGTCCGTCGGGGTTCGATTTCGACGGGTTCAGAAGGGGCGGGCTCCCGTCCCCAAAGGGGTCCCGGGAACCCGAAGCACCGGCACGGCGGGGGGGAAGGTCCCGTGCCGGTGGGCTCCCTGGGTGTCGGCCTGACGTTCAGAACATCGGGTGCAGCGCGATGCGGCCGCCGAACGAACGCCCGTCCACGCCCTTGAAGGTGTAGACGTAGAAGGGATGCGACAGCCCCGAGGCCTCTTCACGCGACCACGTCCTCAGCGCCCTGTTGTACGAAGAGCGGAACACCGCGCGGCCGCGCAGATCGCTGACGACCAGTTCGCCCGATGCCAGGCTCGCGCCGGCGCGCAGGCGGAACCCGCTCTCGCGCAGGTCGAATCCCACGCTCTTGAAGGCGGCGAGGTTCCGCGCCCCCTTCGCGATGCCGACCGGCATGCCCACCGAGTATGCCGTCGTGTCGAGGTAGGCGGGGCAGGTGGTGGGGCGGGCAGAACCGGCGACGGAGGTGACCTTGCCGGAGCCCGCGGCGGTGTAGGCCGCGCCGATGTGGGTGTCGCCGGTGCGCAACCCGTCCACCGACTGGATCAACTCCCCGGAGACCGGAATGGTCGTCAGGGTCTGCAGCGCCTGCACGCGCACGTGCGCGTGCTCGTCGTTCACGGCGCATTGCTCGCGGAGCGACGTGTAGGACGCGCCTGTGGGCGGCAGCGCCAACATCACATTGCGGCGAACGGTCCACGCCGGGTGCAGCATCAGGGTGCGGAGCTTGGGATTCCAGCGCGCGCTGTCGACCGTGAAGCGTTTCAGGCCGTGCAGCGTCCACAAGGCGTGCAGCACGGGGCCGTCGATGCCCACCTCGTCCACCGAGCGGTGCTTGGTCAGAATGGTGTCGAGCAGGTTGCCGAGCGACTCGGTGTAGCCGCGCTCGACCAGCAGGCGCTGCGCGTGCAGGCGCCACACGAAATTGCGGTTGAACAGGGTTTGAACCAGGTCGGCTTCGGTCGCGTTCGTCAGGTTCAGCACGGTTTCGACGACGCCGTCGGCCGGGACGATGCGGTACAGGCGCGTGCGGGTCTTGGCGCGCAGCTGGTTGTTCCACGCGCCGTTGGTGGCGGGGGTTGCCGGGTTGTGGAGGAACAGATAGTTGTACCAGTCGTTCACCCACAGCGCGCCTTCGGGTCCGGTGCGCACCTTGAGCGGCGCCGACCACGCGTCGGTGGAGGCGAAGATGTTCGAGCGCACCGGGCCGGGCAGGCGGATCGGCGTCCAGCTGGAGCCGTTCAGCACGAGGCTGTCCTGGTTGCACAAGTGCGTCATGCCTTCGCAGGTGAAGCCGAAGCGGTTCCAGTACTTCCGGGGCAACAGACGGGCGGTGTAGAAGTCGTGGCCCGAAACGGCGGATGTTTGCGAGGCGTGAAAGCCGTTGCGGTCATGGGTGGCGGAACCCTCCCAGGAATAGAAGTCGCGCGTGGCGGGGTAGAAGATGTGGTCGGCGTGCGTGTTGGCGGTGTTGTTGTAGGGAATGTTCGCGGTGTTCAGGATGTTCTGCGCGGCGGCGCCGTGCCGCACCTGGTGGCTGGAGTGGGTGCTCACCGTGGCGCCCGACTTGAACCACTGCCCGTCCTCCATTTGGCCGATGCCGTGCGAGTTGGAAGGACCGTTGTTGCTGTGGATCTGGAACACGTTGGTGTCGGACCCGACGGCGAGCGCCTTGAAGCGCCAGATGTTGCCGCCGCCGCAGGAGACGCCCGCGTTGCCGCCCACGATCGCGCCGCCGGTGGTGCAACCGGTCGAACCTTGGTGGCCGTAGATGAAGTTGTCGAGGCCGCGGGTCAGGCTGTTGTTCTGGAAGTGTGTGTCGAAGGTGGCGTTGTCGGACCCCAGACCCGACACCACGATCTGCGGGGTACCCGACGTGTCGGGAAGCGTCGCGTGCTTGGGCAAATACACCACATAGGGCGGCACGGTGGCGATCACGCCGTTCTTGACGATCTCGATGCTTGTGGGCACCGCGAGGCCGGTGTAGAACACCTTGAAGGTGTCGATGGCGCCGTCGCCGTTGCGGTCCTCGAGGATGAGGATGCGCGACTTGCCGCCGGTGAGGCGGGCGTTGCCCGTGGGCGGGTTGGTCCACGTGGTGCCGGCATCGTTGTGGGTGTTGGGGTAGTCGCGGGTGTCGATCACCCAGGCCCGGCCCCGCTCGTCGAAGGTGAAGTGCATCAGGTAGGCCATGGGCGACGCGCCGACGGGGCCGGGCGTCAGTTCCGACGCGACGATTTGAGCCTTCAGACCGGCGGGGACGATCGCGCAGTTGACCGACTGTTGCGGCGTCAACGGATTCTGGATCGTGCAGTTCGGATTGCCGGATGTGGTGTTGGCGCAGCCGGTCACGAACGCCGAGCCGGGCTTGTTGGGAAATTGGCCCCACGCATCGCTTGCGGGGGGCGCATAGCGCGTCAACGTGGGGCATTGCGCCGTTTTTTCGATCAGGGCTTGTTGGCTCTGGGCCGCGCCCGCGAGAGCCAGGACGACCAAAAGGGTTACGCGGGCCGACACCTGTGAAGTTTTCCGTCTCATGATGATTCTCTCCCCATTTCCCGGACGATGCGTCCAAAGGTAGAACGAAATGTACAGGGAGGGCCGTTTTTTCCGCCGCAATCAGGCGGTGTACTCGCCGAAAGGCACGTACACTGAGTTTGGCACATCACGGGTGTTTGACGAAGTCGGGTCAAATCCGGAGCGTGCGAAGCCGACCCGACCGAGGGAGGCGGCGGATTATCGCTTCGGGACGCCCCGAGCCGGGGGGCGAGGTGTCCCGGTTCGCCTTAAGGCCGCGCGACCCGGGGTCGCGCGGCTTCGTCGTTAGGCCGCGACGACGATTCTCGCGAAGGCGCGCTTGCCCGTGCGCAGCACGTGCTCGCCCGTCACCGCCACGTTGGCCTTCACGTCGCGCACCTTTTCACCGTCCCACGACACGCCGCTGTTCTCGATCAAGCGGCGCGCCTCGCCGTTGCTCTTGGCGAGCCCGGCGGTGACGATCAGCGCCGGCAGAAAATGCTCGCCCGCCGCCACGCTGAAAAGCGGCATGTCTTCGGGAAGGATGTCGCCCGCGTGGATTTTCTTCTCGGTCTGCGCGGCGTCGTCCGCCGCCTGTTTGCCATGATACTGTGCCACGATGTTGGTCGCCAATTCTTCCTTGAGTGCGTTCGGGTGCAGGCTGCCCGCCTTCACCGCCTCCAGTTTCGCCGTCACTTCGCGTGCGGGCACGTCGGTGAGCAGCTCGAAGTAGCTCTCGACCAAGGAATCCGGCAGCGCGAACAGCTTGTGGTACATCTCCTGCGCCGAGCCGTCGATGCCGATGTAGTTGCCCAGGCTTTTGCTCATTTTCTCGCGGCCGTCGGTGCCCAGCAGGATCGGCAGGAACATGCCCACCTGCGGCTCCTGGCCCAGAGCGCGCTGAAGCTCGCGCCCGCGCAGCACGTTGAACTTTTGGTCGGTGCCGCCCAACTCCACGTCGGCGTTGATCTCCACCGAGTCGTGACCCTGCATCAGCGGGTACAGGAACTCGTGCAGCGAAATGGGGTGTCCGCCCTCGTAACGGTTCTTGAAATCCTCGCGCTCCAGCATCTGCGCGACGGTGATCTGGCCCATGAGCTTGATGACCTCGAGGAAGGGCATGGTGCCGAACCACTCGCCGTTGTAGCGCACCGTGGTGCGCGCCGGGTCGACGATCTTGAAGAACTGCTGCTTGTAGGTTTCCGCGTTCTGCATGACCTGGGCATGGTCGAGCGGGGGACGGGTCTTGCTTTTGCCCGAGGGGTCGCCCACGGTGGCGGTATAGTCGCCCACGATGAGGATGACGTGGTGCCCCAGATCCTGGAATTGGCGCAGCTTGCGCATGACCACGGTGTGGCCGAGGTGGATGTCGGGGGTGGTGGGGTCGACGCCCAGCTTGATGTTCAGGGGCTTGCCCTTGGCCAGTTTGGCCTTCAGTTCGGCTTCGCTGATGGTCTCCACCACGCCGCGCGTGAGGATTTCCCAGTGTTTTTGGTCGATGGACATGGGGGTAAAGGTACTTCCGTGGGGGAGGTCGTCCTATGGCGTTCCCGCCTCTCCCGCGAGTCGCGACGGCATAAGCCGGTGCCGTTAGGCCCCGTATCGAGACTTGTGGGAGAGGGACGGGGTGAGGGTACCATGGCACCTGACCTGAACACCCCCGTTTGAAGCACGGTAAGGCCTACATTTCATCTCATGGATTCCTACTTCTGGGCCAAGGCCCTGCATTTGGTCTCGGTGGTCAGCTGGTTCGCCGGCCTGTTCTACATCGGTCGCCTGTTCATCTACCACGCCGAAGCCCAGGCCAAAGCCGAGCCGGAACGCGCCATCCTCACAACCCAGTTCGCGCTCATGGAACGCCGCTTGTTCCGCGCCATCACCACCCCGGCCATGGTCGGCACCGTGGTGTTCGGGTTGTGGCTGCTTTACGCCGCGCCGTGGCCGATCTTGAATCAGCCGTGGTTCCACGCCAAGCTTTCGCTCCTCGTGCTGCTCTTCGGGTATCACGGATACTGCGGCCGCGTGCGTCGCAACCTCGCCAAGGCCGACTCCGATCCGACCCAAAAAGTTCCCACAGTGAAGTTCCTGCGTTTCTGGAACGAGGCGGCCACAGTCCTGCTGTTCTGCATCGTCTTCACCGCCGTCTTCAAACGCGCCTCGGGCGCGGCGTACGGGCTGTTCGCCGTGGCGATCCTCACGGTGGTGGGGATGACGGTGTTTTTGGGAACACGAAAAAAAATCGGAAATCAAAAATCAGAAATCAAAAACTAAAACCCGGCCATCCAGACATACCCAAGATTTTCTGCTGAAATTCGGGTCTGAATTTTTTGCGGCTCTTTCTGATTTCTGATTTTTGCTTTCTGATTTAACTCAATCCGGCAGTCTGGGTTTTACTGCGGCGAACACGTACACCCCCGCCAATGCGCCGATGAGGGTGAAAACGGCGAAGAACTCGCCGCCGCCCAACTGGGCGTACACCGGGCCGGGGCAGGTTCCGGTGATGAACCAACCCACCCCGAACAAAAACCCGCCGTAAAATACGCCTTTGTGCATGGGCTTCGGGGTCACTTCCACGGGCTCGCCGAACGGGGTGCGCGGCACGAAGCGTTTCGCCAGCGCCACGAGGAGCGCCGCGGTGGCCACCGCCGACCCGATGATGAGGTAGAGATCGGGTTCCTGGAAGTAGAACATGGCGCGGATCTTGTGCCAGGCCACCACTTCGGCCTTGGTGAGCACGATGCCGAAGAACGCGCCCACAAACACGTAGCGCAACGCCTTGATGAGTTTTACGAGGCTCACGACAAACCTCCGTTCAGCACCAGTGCGATACCCGCGGCCGTCAGGCCGCCCGCGAAGAACGAGAGAACCGCGTACAGGCTGGGCTTTTGGAAGGTGGCCAAACCCATGATGGCGTGGCCCGAGGTGCAGCCGCGCGCCCAGCGCGTGCCGAAGCCCACCAGAAAGCCGCCCGCGAGCAGCTTGAGCGCGCCGCTGGCGCTGTGGTAGTGTGCCGGCAGAAACTCGACGGGTTGGTACGAGAGAAACCGCACTGCGACGAACGCACCCAGCGCGAGGCCGAGAACGAACAGGAGCGACCAGGCCTTGGCCCTGACGTCGTTGTGGGCGAGGTAGGGGAGGCGGCTTTTGGGAAACGCCAAGGTGCACAGATGCCGGAAGCTGCTGGAGACGCCGAGGTTGCGGCCGCCGAGCACGAGGAGCAGGCCCACGGTGAGGCCGATCAGCGGCCCGGCGAGCCACCAGGGCCAGGGGTTGAGGAGGAGGTTTGTCATAGGCGTGAAATCTACTCCCGGGGGAACAAAAAAGCCGTGCCCCGCAAGGGACACGGCTTTTTGAGGTCTGGCGACCGGGAGGTTTACTCCGCGGTCTTCTTCTTGGCGGCGGGCTTGTCGCCGGCGGCCTTGGCGGCGGGTTCGAGCTTGGTGCCGCTGAGCGAGAGCACGTAGGCCAGCACGTTGTCGATCTGCGGCTTCTTCAGCGCGCCCTTCCAGGCGGGCATGAGGGCCGAGAAACCGCTGTTGGCGCCGCCTTCGGCGATCACCTTGTGCAGCTCTTCCCAGGTGCGGGTCTTCATGTACTTGCCGTCGGAGAGGTCGCGGGGCTTGGGCTTGAGGGCCGCGGCGGCGGCGCCGTCACCGTGGCCGGTGGCGCCGTGGCAGCTGGCGCAGTTCATGTCGTAGATCTTCTTGCCGTCGGCCAGGTCGAACTTTTTCGCGGCGGGCTTGTCCTGCGCGAAGGCGGCGGCGACGCCGAGGGCGACGATGGTGAGGGAGATTTTCTTGAGCATGGTGGTGGTCCTTTGAGGGGTGACTCTTGGAGGGTGGCTCTACGGGGTAATTTACGAAGGTCGGGAAACAAAAACCCCACCTGCCGCAAACTGAGGCAGGTGGGGGAAAGCAGGGCTTTTCAGGTCAGAAGAACACGTGAGTGCGACCGATCAGGGTATTCTGATTTCCGGCGTCGCTTTGCGGGACGAAACTGTTCATACGATAGTACAGGCCAACCTGCAGGTACTGGATCGGGAACAACTCGGCGCCGAAGGTGATGCGCTGTTGGCCATCACGACGGTTCGCGATCTTGTCGTTGCGATCGTAGTACTCGTACGTGGTCTTCAGGTTCGTGCCCTGCATGGGGACGAAATGCAACTCGTAGAACTGGGCTGCGCTCTTGATGGTGGAGTCGCCTGAGGCCTTTTCGATCAGGTCGAATTCCGCCAAGGCTGTGAAGCGGCCATAGCTGGCGCCGGCAAACGGACCGTAGGCTGAGAACTTCGCCCCTTCGGTGTTGGCTGCATATGAACCACCCACGCGGAAGTTCCTGAAGGTTACAGAGCCAACCGATGAGAATCTGGTATTAGTCAGGTTGCCGACGACCGAAAACGGGCCGGGCTCGAATCCGATTTCGCCTGCCAAATCAAACGTTCCGTAGCCATAGCCTGTGTTGGTCCGAATAAAGGCCTGGTCATCCATGATTCGAAAGCCATAAGGCAGCAAGGTACGACCAACCTTGATGTAGCTGTTGCCCGGAAGGTTCCGGGCCATCATCCACATTTCCCGATTGTTGGAGGTGCTGGTCAAACCCATCGACTGATCGACGTAGAACGACAGGAAGTTTTTCACGAGTTCGATGTTGAAATAGACGCTCGCTTCCGAGATACTGTGCTGGTTATCAGCAGCCAAAGCACCTTCTTTTTGGCTCATGTACTGTTCGGTGCGGAAATTCGCGCCGATCGTGACCGCGTCGTTCAGCTTCGGATCAAAAGACGTCAGCCCCTCGGAGCGGCTGTTCTTGATCAGCGACTGAGTTTGCGTCATCACCAGCTTATACTGCGTATAGGCTTGGCCGTATTCAGTGCGGCCCGCACCACCGGTTTGGTTCAAGTGGCACTGGCTGCATTTGAAGCCGGTGCGCACCGCCATATACGGCTCGGCGAACGCCGACGCCGCCAGCAATGCTACAATGGCCGTTCCCAGGGAAAATTTCATGTTGCTCTACCCTTTAAGAGAAAGTTTTGCTGACTACCGTGAGGTTACGGGGTCGGAGTCGTGGCGTAAATAGGTGCACCGGCTGCGATCCAGCTCCGGATGCGAGCTTTATCCTCGTCGGAGAGAGCCGGCCCGGAGGGCGGCATCTTGATGGATCCCGTCGAATTGATGCGTTCGAGCAAGTGGCTTGCGTCAACGTTATCCGGATTAATGCGGAGCTTGCCCGAACCAGCCGTGGTGGTGGCGGCTCTAGGCACCGTATCGCCGTTGGTGATCACAAAAAATGAATTGAATGCCGCTTGGAAGCTACTGATGTTCAGGCCAGCCGTCGCCCCTGCACCATGGCAATTGTTGCATGATTGAGACTGAAGCATCGCCTGAATGGTTCCCAAGGTTTCCACATTAGGAGGGACATCGCCATTGGCGTTCAACCCCTCGCCGTCGCCCGTGGGCAGCAAGCACGCTGACAAGACAAGCGCCGCCGCTCCAGCGACAATACCACCGATAAACTTGTTACGAGTGTTCATTGTTCTCCAGCTCCTTACTTCGTCACTTCGGTGTCTTCGGTGAGGTAGCCCAAAACGCCGGGCTTCTTCTGCAGCGAACGGATGTAGTGCACCAGCGCCCACTTGCGCTTCTCCGTCAACGCCGTCTTGCTGTCATCATCCAGCGCGCGAATGGCCGCCGCGGTGGGCTGCGCCGCCAGGTAATCCTTGAGCGCCTGCACTTCGGCCGCCGAGTACGAGGCCGCCAGCGCGTCCGCGCTGATTTCCTTGTCGGAGCCGAACCCGAACGCCCCGCCGAACGCCGACATGGGCGTGCCGTTCACGCCCGTGTGGAGCGTGCGGTAGATGTTCGCCGCATCCGCGCCGCTGCGGTACTTGGTGCGGGTCAGGTTCATGGGAACCGCCTTGTGGCCCCACGCGTCCTTCAGGCCCTTGGCCGCGCTGCCGTCACCCTTGCCCTGCGGGCCGTGGCAGGTGTAGCAATCGAGCGCCATGAAGACGTTCTTGCCCTCGGCCACGAACTCGGCCGTGGAGGCCGGCGCTTCGGGGATCTCGATCACCACCGGCTCTTCTTCGGCCGCGTCGAAATCGGGGGAGAACTTCTTGATGTAGGCCACCACGTCGACCTGCTCCTGCGCGGTCAGAACGTTGCGGAACGACGGCATCTGCGTGCCGGGGAGGCCGTTCGCGATCACCTTCAGCAGGTCGGAATCGGTGGGCAGTTCGCCCAGGCCCGTGCTGCGGAACTTGTAAAGGCCCGAGGTGAAGTCGCGGGGCTTCGGGTGAAGCGGGCCCGCGCCTTGGCCCTTGCCGTCGCCGTTTTCGCCGTGACAGGCCGCGCAGGCCTTCTGGTAAACGGTTTGACCGCGCAAGGCCGAAGCCGCGAACGGCGCTTTCGACTCCTTGGCGGATACGGGGGCCGCAAAGCCCGAAAGGCAAACGGTCGCGCCCAGCAGTGCGGGAACGAGCATGGAATACGATTTCTGCATGAGTGGTGGATCCTTCGCGGGTGTCTTCAAAACCAGACAGCGCGGGAAATATACGGCCACCGGGTGAAAAAAACATGAGAAAAACGCGGCTCATGGCGTTTTTTTGCGGTTTTTTGGGCAGGCTTGGGCGTTTTTGGGGGCCCCGAAACCGTCCGTTCTTGTCGTAAAAGTCCGATCGGGCTCCTTGGACGACAAAATTGATTCGTTGTTGACGCCCCGAACGAAGCCTCTGCGTGAATTTCGGGGTTTCGGGGCGGCATCCCCGCCGGGCGCGGGGGTGGCGGCTGCGGGACAGGGGGAGGGCCCGGCGGGGCGGATTGCAAAAACAAAAAAGACAAAAAAGTCTATTGATAATTTTGTCCATTGAGATAGATTATGGCCATGAGCACGTTCGAAGGCGCCCTCCCGTTCCTTGGAGTTTTCGCCTTCCCCGTCGTGGCGGGGCTTTTGAGCGGCGTGTCCCACTGTGCCGCCATGTGCGGTCCCATCCACATTTTCCTTGCCCGCAACAGCGGCGCCGCGGACGGCAAGGGCGCGCCCCTGTGGCCTTACCACCTCGGCCGCGTGGCCACCTACGGCGCGCTCGGGGCGGTCGCGGGGCTTTTCGCGTGGTCGATCCCTCTGGCCCAGGTCGCGTGGGCCTGGGTGGCCTTGTACCTGCTCATGGGTCTCAAGCTCGTCGGCGTTCCCCTGTGGCCCGCGGCCTGGGGGGTGCGCTACGGCTCCTGGGTGCTTGCGCGCCTGCGGCCGCTCGGCCGCAACGAGACCGGGCGCCGCGACCCCCTGCGCCTCGCCGCTCTCGGCTTCGCCGCCGGGTTTCTCCCTTGCGCCACCACCCAGGCCGGCTTCGCCTGGGCCGTCGGCACGGCCGACCCCGCCACCGGTGGCTTGGGCATGCTCATGCTCGGCGCGGGAACCTTGCCGCTGTTCCTCGCCTGGCCGCAGCAGTGGCTCGCCCGCAATCTGCCCGCCGCCCTGCGGCGGGGAAACTGGTTTCACGTCGCCCTTGGCCTGGGACTCATCGCCCTCGCCGGGTGGAAGGTTTACGCGCTCGGGTTTTCACCCACGCCAAGCTGTCATTAACACCCCCGATCACCCACTCTCTGAGGCAAACCATGACGCATCCCGATAGCAAGCCCAAGGGTTCCGCGAAGAAGGAATACCTGATCCTCGTGTTGATCATCCTGATCGGCACGCCCATCGCCTGGTGGCAAGGCACGAAGGACGGCAAGGAGCTGGCCGCCAAGGCCTATGTCCAGGAGGACGCCGCCGGGTCGGCCCAACCCGAAAAGGTCGAGGCGGCCGCTGACGCGAGCGAAGGGGCTCCCGCCTCCTCGCCCGAAGCGGTGGCCCGCGGCGAGGCGGTGTTCAAGGCGCAGTGCATCGCCTGCCATGGCGAAAAGGCCGACGGCAAGGGGCCGGCGGCGGTGGCCTTCACCCCGGGGCCCCGCGACTTCACCGACCCGACGGCGAAATGGACCGTGGGTCGCGAACCCGCGCAGATCCACGAAACCGTGAGCAAGGGCATCGCCGGCACGGGCATGGCGGGTTTCGCCGCCGCGCTGACGCCCGAACAGTTGTGGGACGTGACGCACTACATCGGCAGCCTGCCCGGCGTGGCCGGGGCCGCCGCCCCGTAATACGCCCGGCGGCAAACCCAAGACGCGGAGAAAAACATGGAAGTCCTGTTCGTCCTGATTCCGGTATCGGTGGCCTTGGCCGCGGCTTCCGTGGTCGCGTGCCTGGCGGCGATCCGCGGCGGACAGTACGACGATCTGGAAAGCCCGCGCTGGCGGATGTTGTTCGATGATCGCCGCGCGCGGGGCGCGGACGGCTTGATGTTGAATGGAGAGAAAGAACCCACGGGCGCGACCGGCCCACAAACTCGGAGGAGCAATCCCCTATGATCACCGTAAGGTATGACGACAAGATCGTAAAATCGTTTTTGATCGCGACCCTGTTCTGGGGCACGATCGGCATGACGGCGGGCGTGCTGCTGGCCCTGCAGCTGGCCGACTGGCACTTCAACTTCGGATTGAAGTGGCTCAGCTTCGGCCGCCTGCGCCCGGTGCACACCAACGCGGTGATCTTCGCCTTCGCGGGGAACGCGATCTTCGCGGGCGTGTATTACTCGTCGCAACGGCTCCTGAAGACGAGGCTGTTCAGCGACGTGCTGTCGCGCATCCATTTCTGGGGCTGGCAGCTGATCATCGTGTTGGCGGCCCTCAGTTTCGTGTTCGGTGTGACCACGGGCAAGGAGTACGCCGAGCTGGAGTGGCCCATCGACATCCTGGTGGCCGTGATCTGGCTGGTGTTCGCCTACAACTTCTTCGGCACGCTGGTGAAGCGCCGCGAGAAGCATTTGTACGTGGCCTTGTGGTTCTACATCGGCACCATCATCACCATCACGGTGCTGCATGTGGTCAACTCGCTGGCGATCCCGGTGTCGCTCACCAAGAGCTACCCGATTTACGCGGGCGTGCAGGACGCGCTGGTGCAATGGTGGTACGGCCACAACGCCGTGGGGTTCTTCCTCACCACTCCCTTCCTGGGGATGATGTACTACTTCGTGCCCAAGGCCGCCGGGCGGCCGGTGTACTCGTACCGTCTCTCCATCATGCACTTCTGGGCGCTGGTGTTCCTGTACATCTGGGCCGGTCCTCACCATTTGCATTACACGGCCCTGCCCGACTGGGCGCAGTCGCTGGGCATGGTGTTCTCCGTGATGCTGCTGGCCCCTTCGTGGGGCGGCATGATCAACGGCCTGCTCACCCTGCGTGGCGCCTGGGAGCGTTTGCGCACCGACCCGGTGCTCAAGTTCTTCGCCGCGGCCATCACCTTCTACGGCATGTCGACTTTTGAAGGACCGCTGATGTCGATCAAGAGCGTGAACGCGCTCTCGCACTACACCGACTGGACGGTGGGACACGTGCACAGCGGCGCGCTGGGCTGGGTGGGCCTTTTGATCTTCGGCATGTGCTATTGGCTGGTGCCGCGCATGTGGAACACGAAGCTGCACAGCGTGGCCATGGCCAACGCGCACTTCTGGCTGGCCCTCGTCGGCATCCTCTTCTACGTGGTGACCATGTGGGCCGCGGGCGTGACCCAGGGCCTGATGTGGAAGGAGTTCACCGCCGACGCCATGCTGGCCTACCCGGGCTTCGTGGAAACCGTGACCAAGCTGAAGCCCTATTACTGGGGCCGCGCGCTCGGCGGCGCGCTGTTCCTGGCCGGCATGATCGTGGCGCTCGTCAACCTGTGGAAAACCGCCAAGGGAGGACGCTTCGCCGACGAGCAGGTGAGCCTGCCGGGCGAGGAGCCCGCGCACGCCAAGTCCACCATCTCGATGCACTGGCACGCGGTGGTGGAGCGCAAGCCGCTGCTTCTGGCCCTGTTGACCTTGGTGGTGATGTCGGTGGGCGGCATCGTCGAGATGCTGCCCACCTTCCTGGTGAAGGGCAACATCCCCACCATCGCCTCGGTGAAGCCGTGGACGCCGCTCGAGCTCGAAGGGCGCGACATGTACGTGCGCGAAGGCTGCTACACCTGCCACTCGCAGATGGTGCGTCCGTTCCGCGACGAGGTGGCCCGCTACGGCGAGTACTCCCGCCCCGGCGAGTTCATTTACGATCGTCCGTTCCAGTGGGGCTCCAAGCGGACCGGCCCGGATCTGCATCGCGTGGGCGGCAAGTACAGCAGTCTGTGGCACCTGCGCCACCTGCAGGACCCTCGCCTGACGTCGCCGGGTTCGTTGATGCCCTCCTACGCGTTCCTGCTTGAGGATGAACTCGATCTTTCGACCACGCAACGCAAGATCAAGGTGCAACGCATGCTCGGCACGCCGTACACCGAGGACGAAGAGGCCAACGCCGTGGCGATCGCCCGCGCGCAGGCGCGCGAGGTCGCCGCCGAGCTGGAGCGCGACGGCGCTCCGGGGTTCGAGAACCGCGAGGTCGTCGCCTTGATCGCCTACCTGCAGCGCCTGGGCACCGACATCAAGAAGGGAGGCTTGTAATGCTGCGGCTTGTGATGGAGGGGGCGGACCTTTCCCTCTGGCCCGCGATTTCGCTCGTGGTCTTCATGTTGACCACGCTCGCGGTGCTCTACTGGATCTACCGCCCCGGTTCCGCGGACTTTTACCGCCATCTGGCGTCGATGGTTTTTGAGGACAAGGCCTCCGGCGCGTCCGATTCCTCCGGCGCCGAAACCCGCAAGACCGCATCCACCCCCACGATTCCTTCGGAGAACTGATCATGAACAACAAGGATGAAATCCTCGATCACGGACAGGATTACGACGGGATCAAGGAGTACGACAACCCGCTGCCGCGCTGGTTCCTGCTGATGTTTTACTGCAGCATCGTCTTCGCGTTCCTCTACATGGGCTATTACACGGCCAAGACCCGCGCCATCGCGCAGGCCACGGGCAAAGGCGCCGCGCTCGCGTGGTCGGGCGCCAGGCTCGCCGCCGAAATCCGCGTGGCGGAAGGGGAGCGGGGAGAGTTCGTGCCGCCGCAAGGCGATGCGCTCACGCAGTTCCTCAAGACTCCCGCCAACATTTCACGCGGCGAGGCCCTGTTCAAGGCCAATTGCGTGGCGTGCCACGGCGAACAGGCCCAAGGCCTGATCGGCCCCAACCTCAACGACCGGTTCTGGATCCACGGCGGCGCCCCCGAAAAGGTGCTGCACTCCATCGCCGCCGGCTGGCCCGAGAAGGGCATGCCGGGCTGGGAGTTGTCTCTGGGTCCCGAAAAGGTTCACTGGCTCGCCGCTTACGTGACCAGCCTGAAGGGCCGCAGCGTCGAAGGGGCGAAGGAACCGCAAGGTGTGGAGGAATGAATTCTGAACTCAGAACTCGGAACTCTGAACTCGGAACTCTGAACTCGGAAAGCAAAAACAGGGTACCCAGACTCCTGAAGTATTGTGCTTCTGCACTCTGAGTTCAGAATTCTGAGTTTCCTCAATCATCTTTCTTCACACTTCTCTCTCCCCACTTGAATACTCCCCATGACATCCACCACCCCCGATTCCTCTCCCCGTCCCACCGTTGAAGACGCGCTGCACCTCGGTGAAAACGAGACGCAGCCGACGATCGGTGCGGGCGGAAGGCGCAACTGGATCTACGCCCGGGAAGTGACGGGGTTCCTCACCCGTCGCCGCAACCTCGTCGCCTGGATCCTGCTGACGGTCTACCTGGGCGTGCCGTGGCTGCGTTGGGACGGCGTGCCGCTTCTGCAGGTGGACGTGTTCGCGCGTCGCCTGCTTTTGCTCGGCGACTATTACTATGCGCAGGACATCCGCCTGTTCCTTCCCGGATTTCTGGCCTTCATCGTCTTCGTGTTTCTGTTCACCGCCAAGTGGGGCCGCGTGTGGTGCGGGTGGGCCTGCCCGCAAACGGTGTTTTTGCAGTTCGTTTTCGCACCCATCGAGACGTTGATCGAGGGCAAGGCGTTCGTCCGGAAAAACCGGGACGCCAAAGGCTTCTCGTGGGACAAGCTGTGGCGAAAAGCGTTGAAACACGTCGTGTTCTTCACGGTGGCGGCGCTCATCGGGAACACGGCGCTGGCGTATTTTTGGGGCCGCGACAACGTGGTGTGGGCGTTGTCGAACCCGCCCTGGGCCAATCCGGCGGGCTTCGCTTTCGTGGCGGCCTTCACGTTGGTGTTCTATTGGGTGTTCGCCTACTTCAAGGAGCAGGCGTGCGTGATCGTGTGCCCTTATGCCAAGTTTCAAAGCGTCCTGCTGGATGAGCGCAGCCTGATCGTGGGATACGACGCCGCGCGTGGCGAACAGCGCGGGCGCGGAGCCAAGCGCGAGGGCTTGGGAGATTGCGTCGATTGCCGCCAGTGCATCGCGGTGTGCCCGACGGGCATCGACATCCGCAAGGGCGTGCAGCTGGAATGCCTGCACTGCACCCGGTGCATCGACGCCTGCGACGACATCATGAAGGCCTGGAAGAAGCCGTCCGGGCTCATCCGCTACGCGTCGCTGGCGGAACTCGCGGGCAAGGCCGTGCACGGAGTCCGCAAGCGCCTGATCGTTTACGGCACCCTCATGACCGTGCTCGCCGCCACCTCCGCCTGGCTGGTGTCCACGCGACCGGAGGTGAGCGTGGACGCTCTGCGTCAGGGACGCGAGCCTTACGCCATGCTCGGCGCCGATTCGGTGGTCAACACCTTCACGCTGAACCTGCGCAACAAGGGACGTCATCGCCGGGAATTGGGCATCGCCCTTCCGGAGGGCGTGACGCTTGCGGGTCGTCAGGATTGGGGAGAGCGCCGCTATGCGATCGGTTCCGGCGAGCGCCGCAGCCTCCCCCTCCGGGTGATCGTGCATAAGGATGTGTTTCAAGGCGGCAAGGCCGAAGCGACCTTCCGGTTGACCGACGGCCGCGAAGGGTGGACATTCACCGTGACGCTGGCGGGACCTTGGTCGCCCGGCGCGCGCTGACAAACACATGATGGAAGCGGGCATCCTCCCATGAATGAACCACAAAACCCCTCGGCTCGTTTCCCGGCCTGGATGCTGTTTCTCGCGGTCATCGCGCTGATCGGCGTGTCGGCCGGGATCTTTCTGGTGGTGGTTTCGGGCCGCAACCAGCATGCGCTGGTGCGCACCGATTACTACGCCGCCGGGCTCAAGCTCGATGAGCACCGCGAGGCGGAGGCCCGCTTCGACTCTCTCGGCATGTCGCTGACGCTCCGTCAGGATGCGGGCGCTTTGGTGGTGGAGGCTGCCGGGCCGGGCGCCGCGGAAGCGGCCTTGCGCGCCCGCCTGACGGCGCACGAGCTGATGATCGAGTTGCGCCGTCCCGACGACCCCTCCGCCGATCGCGACGTCGCCTTGACGCTCGCGGCCGACAACCCGCCGCTGTGGGTCGCCGACGCGCCGGCCCTTCGTTCCGGTCGTTGGGACGTTCGTGCGGTCTTCTCGAAAAACGGGAAACCGGTGATGGAGCATATTTTCGGACATATGGTGAATTGATGAGCGAGGATTGATGAGTGATGAATGAAAGGCACTCGTATAGGCTCCGGGTATCCCGGAAGATGAATGGCGTTGTCTTGTTCAGCCTTGGTTTAACGTCATTCCCAACCGATGCTTTTTCATCATTCATCACTCATCATTCATCATTCCTTTCGGATTCCATTCAATGATCGTCTCCCTCGCATCTCCTCCCGCCACCACCTGCGCCCATTGCGGCGCGGATTTGTTGGGAGCCGGGCTCCCCTCGCTCGACGGGGGCGCAGGGCGGTTTTGTTGTGAAGGATGTCGCGTGGTGCACGGGATCCTGGCGGGCGACCAAGGGGGCACCTACTACGATCTGCTCGATCAAGCCGGCGCGAAAGCGCCCCGTGCGGGACTGTCGCCCGAATACCGCGCCTACCTCGAAGGCCTTAAAGACCCCGAAGCCTTGCGCCGCATCGGCCGTTGGGAGGCGGGCAGCCACAGCCTCACGCTCGAGTGCGCCGACATGCAGTGCGCCGCCTGCGGCTGGCTGATGGAACGCGTGCTGGGGCAAACGCCCGGCGTGCTCGACTACAACGTGGATTTCATCCACGGCGAAATGCACGTGCGCTACGATGCGGGAGCGACGCTGTTGCCCGCCGTCCTGGAGAGCGTGGGGCGCTACGGGTACGCTTTCAAACCCAAAACCGCCTCGGCGACGCGCCCCGCGCTGGATCGCGCGGCGTGGATGCGCCTGGCCGTGGCCGCGGCGTGCTTCATGAACGCCATGGCGTTCGCGTTCGGCCCCTACTTGGGCTTCGCACGCGGCATGAGCGCCGAGTGGACGAGGGCGCTGGGGATCTGGGGCTTTTTGAGCGCCTTGCCGGCCGTGTTTTATTCGGCCTTCCCGTTTTACCAGGGCGCGTGGCGTTCATTGAAGGGGCGCGTGTTCACGATCGACGTGACGGTCACCATCGGCATCGCGTTGGCCTTCATCGTGTCGCTCGCCTCCACGCTGACCGGCACGCACGCCGCCGGTCACTTCAACTATTCCGATACGTTGGCCGGTCTGATCTTTTTCCTGTTGCTCGGCCGCTATGCCGTGCGCCGGTTCGAGGGTGGCCTCATGTTGCGCGGGCGTTGGCACGAGGCGCTCAGCCCCGATGCGGTTCGCGTGGTGACGGCGGAGGACACCCGTTGGGCGCCGCTCGATCAGGTGGACGTCGACGACGTGGTGTTGGTGGCGGCGGGCGATTACCTGCCGGTGGACGGTATGGTGGCGGACGGGTTCGAGGGCGAGGTGGATACGGCGTTTCTGACCGGTGAGGACAGGCCCCGAGCGTTCGCCCCGGGAGATTTCCTGTTCGCGGGGTATCGCCTGCTGGCCGTGCGCGCGGTGAATGCCGCGGCGGCGCGCGCCGACGGTTTGCGTCTGCGGGTGGTCAACCCCCACAAGCGCACGCGCGCGGCCGGCCTGCGCCAGGCGCTTGAGTCGCTCGTGGCCCGCAGGTTGACGCGCAACATCCGCCGCGAGCGCGTGGCGCTCGGCTTCACGATCACGGTGGCCGTCTCCGCGCTCGCGGCGCTCGCGCTTCATTGGGGCGCGGGGTGGCAAAACGCCCTGGTGACCGCCGCCGCCGTGTTCATCGTTTCCTGCTCGTGTGCGCTTGCGCTCGCGGTGCCGGTCAGCCGCGGCGTGGGGCTTTTGCGCGCGCACCGGCTCGGGTTCCACTTCCGCGATCAGGAGACGCTCGAACGATTGGCCGAGGTGCGCACGGTGCTGTTCGACAAGACGGGCACGCTCACCTTCACGCGCCGCACTCTGGCGCGCTGGGACTGGACGCCCGCCGCCGGGAGCGGCGCTGTACCGGAAGCCCAGCGCGAGTCCGTGCTCGATGCCGCGGGGGCGCTCACTGCCATGAGCGCGCACCCGGTGTCGCTCGCCATCACCGCCGCGCTCTCGCGCGACAAGGGCAAAGGGCGCGTCATCGGGTTCCGCGAGATTCCCGGTTTCGGGATCCAGGGCGTGTGGCGCGGCGCCGAGGGGCAGTCCCTTGACGTGTGCGTTTGCCGGTACGACGCCTGGAACCTGAGCACGGAAATCTTCGCGGCCCTGAATCTGGCGACGCCCGCTCTTGCGCCCATTCGCGGCCCGGAGGCCGCCTTGGCCACGCCCACGGCCTCAACCTGCCTGTTCATCAACGGCCATCTCGCGGCGTTGATCGACCTCGGCGAAGAGGTCAAGCCCGGCGCGGTCTCGCTGCTGGAAGGGTTGAAGCGCGAGGGCTTCGCCGTCACGCTTCTCTCCGGCGATCAGCCTGAACGCGTCGCGGGCTTCGCCGCGCGCGGGGGGTTCGCGTCGTTCAAGGGCGGCCTGTCACCCGAGCAGAAACAGGTGGAAGCGCGCGCGTTTCAGGAGCGCCACGGCGCGGCGCTGGCGGTGGGAGACGGATTCAACGACAGCCTGCTCTTCGGCGAGGCCTCCGTGTCCCTCGCAGTGCAGGGGGCGGCGGGCCCCGTGGCCGCCGGCGCCGACGCCTTCATGACCTCAAGCGATCCCGCCGCGATCCTGTCCTTGCTGCGGGTGGCGCGCGGCACGCGCCGCAGCCTGCGCAACACCTACATCGTCTCGGGCCTCTACAATACGGGGGCCATCGCGCTCGCCGTGGCGGGGCACGTGACGCCGCTCACGGCGGCGATCCTCATGCCGCTCGCGAGCTTGTCGCTGTGCCTGACGGCATGGGTGACCATCCCCCGGAGGTGAGCGTGACCCGTCATCCGGAAAGGTCGCGCCCGGCGGGGACGTTGCGAATTTCAAAAGATATGGCTATCCATTAAGGGCTGCGGCCCGTCACCCAACCACGCCTCGTCACCACGGTCATCAAAGGATTTCATGCTTTCCCTTTCCCTCAGCAGCACGGCCGAATACGCGCTTCGCGCCATGACCATGCTCTCGCTCGAGGCCAAGGAGGGCGCGGCCATCAACGCGCGCGACCTGTCGGGAAAAACCCGCGTGCCCGTGCACTACCTAAACAAGATCATGAACCGGCTGGTGGAGGCGGGGCTGGCGACCAGCACCAAGGGGCATGGCGGCGGTTTTCGGTTGGGCAAGCCCGCCTCGCGCATCTCCTACCTCGACATCCTCAAGGTGATGGGGTACAACTTCGAGTCGCGCCAGTGCGTGTTCGGGTGGGAAGCCTGCCGCAACGACCGACCCTGCCCCATGCACAACTCGTGGAGCAAGGCCAACGACAGCTTCGTGGCGTGGGCGCGGGCGACGACCCTTGCCTCGCTCCGTCGCGCTCCCGCGGACCCGGTGCCGACCGGCGACCTGATCGTGCCGGTTTAGGGCCTGGCGGGCCTTCCCGCCGAAGGCTACAACGCGCGCGAGTAGCGCGGCGCATTGCCTGTGGCGGGAACGGCGCGCGGGTCGAACGCCGCAGCGATGCGGCGCGACAGGGGAAAACCGTCGGGCGTCACGCGCACCACACCCCCCTTGGCCTGCGCGAGCTCGTCGGCGAGCAGGGGCGCGAGGCGCTCCAGGCTGTCGAACCAGTAGTCCGCGCTCCAGACGTCATCGACGTCGTACTGCTCCAGAATCGCCGTCACGTCCGCAATGCCCTGGCACAAAAGCGCGTTGATCACGGCGCGCGCGGCCTTGTCTTCCGCCGTCATCAGGTAGCCGCCCGTGAAGGGCCGTTCGCCCTCATCGACCCGTGCGGAATACACCTCGAGGTTTTTCTCGTTTTGCAGGTAGCCGTCCGGGAGTTGCGTGATGGCCGACGCGCCCAGCGCGTGCACCTGGTCGGCGCGGTCGGTGACGTAGCCCTGAAAATTCCGTCGCAAGGTTCCCATGCGCTTGGCGTGCGCGAGCTCATCGCCCGGGCGCGCGAAGTGATCCATGCCGATGGCCTCGTAGCCGCCCGCCGTCAACAGTTCCCGGGCTTCGTGCATCATGCGCACGCGCGCGGCGGCGTCGGGGGCGGGCAGGGCTTCCAGGGTTTTTTGGTGGGATTTGATCCACGGCACGTGGGCGTATGGAAACAGCGAGATGCGGTCGGGGTTCGCATCGCGGATCGCCGCGACGGTGGCGCGGAAGCTCTCCCGCGTTTGCAGGGGCAAGCCGCAGATGAGGTCGAGGTTGATGCCGGTGTAACCGAGCGCGCGGGCGGTCTCCACCAGTTCGGGCGGGGGGAGTCGCGAAGGATGGCGGTTGACCGCCTCCAGCACGGCGGGGTTCACATCCTGAATGCCGAAGGAAATGCGGTTGAATCCCAGCGCGCGGTAGTGAGCCAGACGCTGCGGCGTCGCAAGGCCCGGATCGCACTCCATGCCGATCTCCGCATCGGGAGTCAGCGTGAAGGCGGCGCGGACGTCAGCGAGCAAGGCGGCCAAAGCCGCGGGCGGCACCGCGTTGGGAGTGCCGCCGCCGAAGTGGATCTGCGTCACGGGGCGACCCGGCGCGAGGCGGGGGACGAGCAGCGCGAATTCGCGCCGCAGGGTCTTCATGTACGCGAGAATCTCCGACCCGGGGCGCGCCACCTCGGTGTGGCATCCGCAGAACAGGCAACGGCGCGGACAAAACGGAACGTGGAAATACAGCGACAGGGGAGAGGTGTCCGACCCCGCCTTGTCAAACAGGATCGAGGAGACCGCATTCGCATCCTGGGTGAAAAAATTGGCCGGCGGGTACGACGTATAGCGCGGCGCGGCGCCGTCATGGCGGAGCAGGGTGTCAAGCCCGTTTCGCGCCGAGGCGACGGGCCGATTGTTCGTGTCTGTCAGGGGGGAAAGCGCGGTGTTCATGGGGTGCCCTTCGCTTTGCGTTTCTCATGGAGGGCGCGGAATCGCCGCGCTTCCCGATGGCGTCATTAATAGACAAAAATATCCATTAAATGTCCAGCCTGCCCGGCTTGTTCGCACCCGACCCCACCTTCCCAAAACCCCGGATTATCGCCTTACCGGTTCGGGGGCATGACGGTCAGCGCACGAACTCCAACTAAAAACGCCCGCCCGCTATTCCATTCCCAATTCCCAATTCCCAATTCCCCACGGGCTATCTTTTCCCCCATGACCTCATACCGCGACGAACTCGCTTTCGCCCTCTCGCTCGCCGATGACAGCCGCCGCATCATCCGCCGGAATTTCGGCACCTCCATGAAGGTGGAATGGAAGGGCGACAACACGCCGGTGACCGTCACCGACCGTGAGGTGGAGGAAGCGCTTCGCGCGCGCATGGCGCGTGAAACACCCGACTACGGAGTGATCGGCGAGGAATTCGGACGTGAAACCGGATCGGCGCGCCGCGAATGGGTGGTGGACCCGATCGACGGCACCAAGGCTTTCATCCACGGCGTTCCGCTGTTCGGCACGCTCATCGCGCTGCTGGAGGACGGCAAACCCGTCGTGGGCCTCATCGACCTGCCCGCGTTGGGTGAGGGAGGCGAGCGCGTATGGGCTTCACGCGGTGACGGCGCGTTCCGCAACGGCGCGCCCTGCCGCGTTTCGGTCATCGACCGTCTCGACGAATCGTTATTGCTCGACGGCAGCGCCACCACCATGGAACGCTTGGGGTTTGGCGACGCATGGGCCGGGCTTCGCCGCGAAGCGCGATTGCACAGGGGCTGGGGCGATTGCTACGGACACTTTTTGGTGGCCACGGGCGCGGCCGAAGTGATGGCCGACCCCATCGTGGAAATCTGGGACATCGCGCCCATGGCGATCATTCTGCCCGAGGCGGGAGGTCGCTTCACAAGCATCACCGGGGCCGACGATCTGGGCGAACGCTCGGGGCTTTCAACCAACGGGCGGCTGCACGGGGAGATCGTGGAAGCACTGCAAAGAAAATGATGAAGCTCAGAACTCTGAACTCAGAGTGCAGAAGTGCCGGAAGACACCAATTGATTCATCCGGTCATGTGCTTCTGAGTTCTGCACTCCGCGTTCTGCACTCATCAATCATTACTCATCAATTTCCTCGTCCTCCTCATCAATCGCGAGCGCATCCTCAAGTTCCTTGATGGCCAGCGGAAGGTAAAGGAAGAGGTCCGAGGCGGTCATGCCCGAGGTGCCGCGGTCGCGGCGCGCGGCATCGCCGGCGCGCCCGTGCAGATAAACGCCCAGCGGCGCGGATTCTTCCGGCGGAATCACCGAGATCAAACGACCGATGATGCCCGCGAGGACGTCGCCGGTGCCGGCGGTGGCCATCCCCGGATGGCCGGTGGCGGAGATCAGCGTGGAGCCGTCGGCGAGGGCGCACACCGTCGCGGGGCCTTTCACCACGAGCGAGGCGCCCAGGCGCTTGGCGAGTTCGCGCGCGCTGTCGATGAGAACGAGAGGGTTTCCCTCCTCGATCACGCCGCCCATGCGGCGGAATTCGCCCGCGTGCGGCGTGAGGATGAAACGCGCGCGCCCTTGCGGCCCTGTTCCGGGGCCGTCAGGCCCGCCCATCGCCCCGTCATGGTTTTCCGCGGCGAACAACGCGAGCGCGTCCCCGTCCACCACCACGGCGCGTCCGTTCAGGTGGGGCGCGAGCGCGCGCAGAAAAGCGATCGTCTCATCATGCTTGCCAAGGCCCGGGCCGAGCACGACGGCGCCGGCCCACTCAAGCCACGGCAGCAATTCGGCGACGTGCGCGGGTGTGAAGTGGCGGTCCGCATCGGCGCCCACGGGCGTACCGATCACCTCGAGCACGTGATGGGCGACTTCGGGGTATATGCCGCCGGGCACGGCGAGGCGCACCATGCCCGCACCGGCGCGCAAGGCCGCCGAGGCGCTGAGCACGGCGGCGCCGTGCATGCCGCGGCTTCCCGCGATCACGAGCACCTTGCCCGCGCTGTACTTGTGAGTGCGCCACGTCTTCAGCGGCAGGTGGTCGAGGGCGTCGTCCCACCCGTACATCGACAGGCGGGAGGGTTGCCCGTTCAGCAGCTTCTCGCTGAAGGCGATGGGGCTGTAACCCACCTTGCCGTAGGCCGGGCCCGCCGGGAAGAACAGTGCGGAGGGCTTGAGCGCACCCAGGCACAATGTCGAGTCGGCGCGGACGGCCGGGCCCGCGATCGCGCTGCTGTCGCACGCGATTCCCGAAGGAACATCCACCGACAACACCGGCCTGTCGCTCTCGTTGATGCCATGGATGAGGGATGCCAGCAGGCCTTCGGGCACCCCCTTCAGACCGCTTCCCAAGAGCGCGTCCACCACCAGGTCGGCCTCCTCGAACACCGGGAGGTCGGCCGCCGAACGGATGGCATGCACGGGAATCTCCGCCATGGCGAGTTGGTCGCGCAGACGCCTGGTTTCCGGGCTGTGGCGGTCGGCGTGAACGTGGTAAACCACCACGCCGAGGCCCGCTTGCGCGCAGTGCAGGGCGGCGGCGAGACCGTCCGCGCCGTTGTGGCCCTTGCCGCACACGAAGGCGACCAGCGGGGGCTTGGGAGGTTCGAACTTGTCCGCGAACTTGTCGGAGGGGGCGGAGGCGTCGTCGTCGAAGGGAGGCGGATGCCCGCCGTCGAACGGGTCGGGCTCGGAGGCTTCGAGCAGCGATTTCACGGACTGGAAGATGGCTTCGCCCGCGCTGCGGATCAGGTCGTATTCCGTGAGGCCGCCGGCGATGCTTGCGCGCTCCACGTCCCGCATTTCGCTCAACGTGAGAATGGGAATCATGGCCGTGAAGATAGCTTACGGCTTGCAGCGGACCGCTTACAGCGAAGAGCTTACAGCGGAGAGCCGGATATCTTCGAGTCTGTCCTGTTCGGGTGGGTGAAACAAAAAAGGCAGACGGATGTTTTCCGCCTGCCTTCAATCTGTGCGCTGTCCGCTGTGAGCTGTCAGCTTTTTTCAATTTCTGTAAGAATCGTCTCGATTTCGTCACGAACTTCCGATTCGAACGCGAGGTCCTGATCGGGCAGCGCCGCGGCGCGCGATTGCCACGCTTTGGCGAGCGCGTCCAAACGACGGCGATCGAGGCGCATGTTGATGCGTTCGAGCCGCGCGAGACGGATGCGCAGAAGGAGTTGGCCGACGGACGCTCCGGCCAAAAAAACGGCCGCAACAAGTACGAAGACGAGAAGAGTTTGCTGTGTCATGTCCATTTCCAAGGTTTAATCCAGGGGATTGGATTAACGGGGGCACCTTAAAAACCGTTCTTAATCTACCGCAATTTCAGGGTTTTCGCATCGGGAAACACAAAACGGGAGCGAGAAAGCCGCCGAGGCAGGGGGAAGGCTTCAGCGGCGGGCCTTGAGAGCCCGGATGCGTTTTCGCGCGATTTCGGCGGTCACGCCCTGTTGCCCCCCGATCAGGACCTCCTCGTACGCCTTCAGCGAGGTATCCGGGGCGCGCCGCTCCCAGAGCAGGGCGCGGTAAGCGGCGGCGCGGCGGCCGGGCGCGCTGCGGGTGTCGCGGGCGAGGGTGTCGAGCAGGGGGCGGGAACGGACCGTGTCCCCCCTGGCCTCGAGCATGACGGCGAGGTGCCAGCGGGCGTGCGGAAACAGGCGCGAGCCCGGGGAGACGCGCTCCAGGGAGGAGATCCGCAAGGCGTCGGGCAACGGGCTCTCCGGCAGGCCGCGCAGGTAATCCTGCAGCGCAGGGCCGTTCTCCAGAAGCCCGGCCAGGCGGTACTCCAGGGCGTCCTGCGAGCGAGCGTCCTCGCCGTAGGCGCTCGCCAATACAAGCAGGGAGTCGGCCTCGGAGGCGCGGGCCTGATGCATGGCCGACCAGCCCAACCAGAACAGCACGTCGCCGCTGCCCTCGCGCCTTTGGGGATTGGTCCGCCAGGCGCGCAGGCGCGCGTCGGCGCCGCGCCAGTCGCCGCGGGAGGCGGCAAGTCGCGCGTCCACGATCTCTTGAAGGTGGCGCAGGCCGGGAGGAAACACCGCCAGGGCCGCGGCGCGCAGCGAGTCGGCGGTCACCAGGTCGCCGGCGTCCAGAGCCTCTTCAATGCGGTCCAGGGTCTCGGAGGGCGTGAGGTTCGTGGCCCGGATTTTTGTCGCGGAGGCCGCGAACGAGGGGATGACCAAGGCCGACGCGATCACCAGCGCGCGCGTCGGGCCGATGAGATGACGGCTCATGAAGCCTTGGTGGACCGCTCGGGGGCGCATGGCGGCTGAATCTATGATTTTTCAGGCCGGAGAGTTGAATTTCACAATAATTCCACCCGTACATGTAATTTTTGGACATGAGTTCACTTCATACCCGCCGCGCCAAAATCCTCGTCACCATGGGTCCCGCTCTGGAGGAACCCGCCAAGCTCGAGGCGGCCCTGCGCGCGGGGGCCAATGCCGTTCGCATCAATTTTTCCCACGGTGATTCGGTTCAGCATGTGCGATACCTGAAATTGGTGCGTGCGGCGGCCGCCAGGCTCGGCCGTCCCTGCGCCGTGCTCGCCGACCTGATGGGTCCCAAAATCCGCGTGGACAAGCAAACCTACGCCCTGGTCAACGGAGCCACCGTGACCTTGCGCCTGGGCAAGGGCGTGCCCGAGAAGTCCGTCATCGGACTCACCCACGCCGGCTGGTTCCGCAACGCCAAGCCCGGCCAACGCATTCTGCTCGATGACGGCAAGCTGGAGCTTCAATTGCTGTCGGTCTCGACCGCCAAGGGCGACGGGGCGCCGACCGCGCGCGTGCGCGTGATCCGCGGCGGCATCCTCAAGCCCGGCAAGTCCCTGAACGTCCCCGGCGTCGATCTGGGGCTGCCCATGCCCACTCCCAAGGATCGCGTCGATCTCAAGGTCATCAAGGACGCCGGGTTCGACTGGATCGCGGCGTCGTTCGTCAGCAGCGCCGAGGACGTGAACAAGCTGCGGGCCTTTTGCGACAAGCTCGGATTGACCGCGCCGATCATTTCGAAGATCGAAAACGCCGCCGCCGTGGAGCGGTTGGATGAAATCGTGGAGGCGTCCGACGGCGTGATGGTGGCGCGCGGAGACCTCGGTGTCGAAGTCGAGCTCGAGCGCATCCCCACCCTGCAGCGCAACGTGATCCATTCGGCCCGTGAAAAAGGCAAGGTGACCATCGTCGCCACCCAGATGCTTGAGACCATGATGGAGAACCCCCTGCCCACCCGCGCGGAGGTGACCGACGTGTCCACCGCCGCGCTGGCCCGCGTGGATTCCCTCATGCTGTCGGGCGAAACGGCCGCGGGCAAATACCCGGTGGAGACCATCGCGATGATGGACCGCATCATCCGCATGGCCGAGCGCAACCTCGAGGAAGACATCGTCAGCGTGCCTCATGTCGACCCCATGGCGCTGATGTGCGAAGCGGGACTCTACCTGAGCCTCACCTCGGGGGCGAAGGCGCTGATCACCATCAGCACGCGCGGCGGCACGCCGCGCTATCTCGCGTCCTATCGCGGCAACATTCCCATCGTCGCGGCCTGCACCAACGAGGCGATCTACAACCGCTCCACCCTTTACTACGCGATGAACCCCACGCTCATCGCACCCGTGCGGGAAACGGAAACGGTGTTCCGCAAGATCGAGGCGGACTTGAAAAAACGCGGGCTGGTGAAGCGCGGCGACGTCATCATCTTCGTGTTCGGTTACCCCATCCACGGCAAGCACCGCACCAACACCATCCGCCGCTGGGACGTGGGCTAGCCCGAGGGCGATTCCGGCCGACCGGGCGCATCGTCCGAAACGAAAAAGCCTCCCGTGACCGGGAGGCTTTTTTCTTTGGGGAGGTCCGTGCGCCGTTCAGGGCGCGAGCACGGGAACCCGTTGCTCGAAGCGCCCGAGGGGGCGCCCGCCTTCATCCAGGAAGCGCACGCTCAAGACCATGATCCCGTTTCCAGCGGCGGCGGCGCGCACGCCCCTCAGGTGGGCGGCGCCCGTCCAGTCCACCGTGCGGTCGAGGAGGAGGCGGCCGGACATGTCGTGCAAGGCGACGCGCAGGGTTCTCGTTCCTTCGGGAGGAGCGAGCGCGACCGCGCGCCCGTCGAGCAGCAGCGACTGATTCACGCCGCCCGCGCGGCCGTGCCGGAGTGAAGTTGTCTGCACCAGAAAGGTGAGCGTGTCGGCCTTGTTGAAGGCGGCGACGCCGTTGCGAGCCGTCACGGTGTGCCGGGTCATCAGCTGCGAGCCGGTTGTCGGCGTGCCGGAGATCGTGCCGGTGGCGGTGTTCAGGGTGATGCCCGCGGGCAGCGCGGGGGAGACGGAGTAGGTCACCGGCGTGAACGGAATGGCGCCGGCCACGATGGGCGACACCGCGGTCATGGGCGATCCCGCCACCAAGGTGAAATTCTTGGTCGGGTAGTTGAACAGGACGATGGGGTTCAGAACCGAGATGGTCATCGCGACGCTGCCGCTTCCGTACTGGTTGTGCGCCGTGACGGTGTGCGCCGAGCCCGAAACCGCCTCCTCGGCCATGCCCGAGAACTTCCCGGTGAGCGTGTCCATGATCAGACCGGCCGGCGGCGGCGGCGTGATCGACCATCTGGTCACGGGTCCCACCGCGGCGGGCGTGCCGCGCGCGGTGTCGGGAACGCCCACCCCGAAGACCACGGCCGGGTAGGTGACGTTCGCGGGCGGCCCGTTGACCGTGATGTTCACCGATCCGGTCGTGGAACCGGCCGAGCTCGTGACGGTGACGGTGTGAGCCGTGGCCGCCGCGGCCTTCGTCGGCGTTCCCGAAATGGTGCCCGTCACCGAATCGATCACAAGCCCCGCGGGCAGCGCCGGCGCGACGCTGTATTTCAGGCTCGCGCCGGTGACGACGGTGACCGTCGCGGTGTTGGGGGTGATGGCCTGACCCACGGTGTAGGTGGGCTGCGGGTTGGAGTAGGTGAGATTGCTCGGGGGGGCGGCGACGGTGATGCGCAGCGTGTCCGCCTTGTTGAACGGCGTGAACCCGTTCGAGGCGGTGATGATGTAATTGACCCCGGACTGCGCGTTGGCGGGGGTGCCCGACAAGACGCACGTCAGCGGTTCCAGGGAGAGACCCGCCGGCAGCGGCGGGTTGGAGGTGCAATTGTAGGGGCCGAACGGCTCGACGCCGACCACAACGGGCGTCAGGGGCGTCATGGCGGTGCCCCGTCCCAACGTCAACTGGCTTGCAGGGTATTGGATGCTGGTGATCTGGTTGCGAACCGTCACGCTGATGGAAAACGTCGCGTGCGCGGTTTCGTTGTAGGCCGCGACGCTGTGCGTCGTGGTGGATTGGGCCGCGACGGGTTTTCCCGCGATCACGCCCGTGAGGCTGTCGAAGGTCAGGCCCGCCGGCAGCGCGGGAGTGATCGTGAAGGTGGAGACGACGCCGTTGTAGGACGGCGTGACGGGTGTGATCGTTTGTCCGTTCCCGAACACGAAGGGACTGCCGTTGTAATAGAATCCCGTCGGCGCCGGCGGACGCAGTTTCATGATGGCCCCGTCGGTGCCCGCCGCGAAAATGCGTCCGCCCGGGGCCATCAGCACGGTGTTGAGCGCGTGGGTCGTCGGCAACAGCGGCTGGAACTCCCAGCTCGCGCCGCTGTCGGTGGTCACGCCGACGGAACCCGTGGCGTTCACGATGTAGCCCTGCGCCGGGGTGACGAAATACCCCGCCCGAAAGGTGCCGTTGCCGCTGGCCGACACGCTCGTCCAGTTGGCGCCGCCGTTTCTCGTTCGGTAAATGCCGGTCTGCCGGACGACGATGACGTGCTGGGTGTCCACCACGCTTAGGGCGATGAAAGGGTTGGAGCCCGAACCGGACCCTTGCGTGGTCCAGGTTTTTCCGCTGTCGATGGTTTTGCGGAGCGCCGTTCCACCGGCAACCCAACCGACGGCCGGCGTGGCGAAGGCAATGGACAGGAAGTTTTGGGTGGTCGTCGGAACCGTGGGAGTGGTCCAATTGGCGCCGCCGTCCACGGTCACGCGCACCAGGCCACCGTTACCCGCGATGAAGCCGCGGTCGACCGTCTGGAAATAAACCGCGTTCAGATTGTTGGTGGTGCCGGTGGGCACGGCGGTCCAGCTCATGCCGCCGTCGAGGGATTTCATCATCACGCCGCCCGCGCCGACGGCGTAACCCACGGTGGCGCTCGGGAAATGCAGCGCCGTCACGTTCAATCCCGCCAGCCCGCCGCCCGTCATCGTCACCGCGTTCCAGTTCGCCCCGTAGTCTGTCGATTTCAACAGCCCGCCGGCCGGCCCCGCGGCGTAGCCGGTGGACGCCGTGGGGAAACTCATGGCGTTGACGGTCTGAACCACACCCGACGATAAGGCCGTCCAGGTGACGCCCGCGTTGTACGACCGCAACAGGCGTCCGGTCGCGCCGACGCTGAACACGGTGTCGCCGATTCCCTGCACCGCCCGCAGCTGTGCGGTTCCGTTGGTCGAGGCGGTCCAGCTGACGCCTCCGTTGGTGGTGCGGAGCACAAGGCCGCTGTCGCCGGAGATCCAGCCCTTGCTGGCGGTCGAAAAACCGATGGCGGTCAGCGTGCGCGTCGTTCCGCTGCTTCGCGTCGACCATGAGAACCCGCCGTCGGCGGTGTAACGGATCAATCCGCCGTCACCGACCACAAACCCCGTATCGGCGCCGCTGAAATGCAGGCCGCGCAAATCGGCCGTGGTGCCGCTGGTGAGCGCGAACCAGCTGTTGCCGCCATCGGCGGTCTTGTAAATCACGCCGCCGAGACCGACCGCATACCCTACGAAGCTGTCGATGATCCGCACGGCCGTGAAGCGGGCCTGCGGATAGGTCTGGTTGGTCCAGGTGGTGCCGCCGTTGGTGGTTCTCAGAATGACGCCGGTGGTTCCCGAGTAGCCCACCGCCCAGCCGCTGTTGGAGTTCAAGGCGTGCACGCCCTTGAGGTCGTGGCTGACGCCGCTGGTCTGCGCGGTCCAGGTGTTGCCCAGAGAAGTCGCCTTGAGGATCGTTCCTCCCGCCCCCACGGCCCAGCCGGAATTCAGAATGCTGAACCAGACGCTTTCCAGATTGGCCGAAGTCGTGAGCCCGGTGAACTGCGTCCACGTGTTGCCGCCGTTGCCGGTGCGGAAAATGGTGCCGCCGTTTCCCACGGCCCATCCGGACGCGGTTTGCGCGGCGGGAAAATGCACGCTGTTGAAATCCATCAACGTGGGTTTGGGGTTTTGCCAAAGCCAGGCGTCCTGGGCCCTCACGGGTGCGGATGCCCCGAGCGCGACGCTGGCGATGAAGGCGGCAAGGAGGGGGTGCTTCATGGAGTCCGGTTCCGGATCGGGAAAAGGGAAAATCGAGGTGCGCTAATTTATACCGCCGAGCACCCGGAAACACGGGGTCTTTGGTGGGGACAGATGATTTACCCCAAAAAGACGGTATTTCCGGGTGGTTTCCGTGCGAAAAACCCGAAAAACAGGGAGCGGGGGCGGCGGGGAGGGGACTTCGCGGTTCCGCTCAAAGGGCGGGAAGCTGCCAGTCGATCGGCGCGGTACCCCGGGAGGTCAGGTAGGCGTTGGCTTTGGAAAAATGACGGCAGCCGAAAAACCCCGTGTGAGCCGAGAACGGGGAGGGGTGAGGTGCGGTCAGCACGAGGTGCCGTCCTTCGTCGATCAGGGGTCGCTTCGCCAAGGCGTGGCGACCCCACAACATGAAGACCAGGCGCTCGCGCCGCTCGGCCAGGGCCTTGACGGCCGCCGTGGTGAAGTCCTCCCACCCTTTGCCCTGGTGGGATGCGGGCATACCGGCCCTCACGGTCAGGCTCGTGTTCAGCAAAAACACGCCTTGGTCGGCCCAGTGTTCGAGGTTGCCGTGCGTGGGGATGACGAACCCCACGTCGTCGTGCAGCTCCTTGTACATGTTCTGCAGGCTCGGCGGCGGGCGCACGCCGCGCTGCACCGAGAAACTGAGTCCATGGGCCTGCCCCGCGCCATGATAGGGGTCCTGCCCGAGGATGACCACCTTCACGGCCTCGAACGGTGTGTGGTCGAAGGCCGCGAAGATGTGAGGGCCGGGCGGATACACCACCGCCCCCACGCGCTTTTCCTCGAGCAGGAATTCCTTGAGGCGGGCGAAGTACTCCTGCGCGAACTCGCCGGCGAGTTCGCGCTTCCAGGAGGCTTCGAGCTTCGGGTCGACGGCGGCGGACATCACATCCACCGGCGCACGCGCGCCTTGTAATCCTTCCACGCCTTGCCGAAACGCGCCTCCAGGTGCGCTTCCTCGCCCGCGATCACGAAGCGGTTCATGACCGTGATCAGCACGGGAAACAGGAGCAGCGGCCACAGCGAGCCCGACCAGCTGGCCAGGCCGAGGTAGATCCACGCGAGGCCGAGGTAAATGGGGTTGCGGGTGCGCAAGTAGGGGCCCGTGGCCACGAGGCCGTCGGCGATACCGTAAGGATTCACCGTGGTGCGCGCGCGGCGCAGCGCGAAGATCCCGGAGAGCGCGATCACCGCGCCGCCGAGCGAAAGCAGAAAGGCGGGGATCTGGTTCCACCCGGCGGGGAGCCCGGCGAGCGGCAGCGCGCGGCCGAGCGAGAAGCCCGCGAGCAGCACGATCGCGTAGATCAAAACCGGCGGCAGGGGCGGCCGGGGCGGCGCGGCGATTTCACGCGCCGTGGTTTTCTTCGATGCGGTGGTCATGGCCCCCAAAATAATCACTGGCTTGGGTTCATCCCCCCTTTTGAATTCCAAACGCTTGCGGGAATGTTGCGGTCGTCGTCACACGATATGAACGCCGCTGCAATCACATGCGAATCCGTCGGCAACATCCGCGTTCTACGGTTGGCGCTTTCACGAAACGAAATCCTCCGCGCTGCGATCCGCTGCGGGAATCGGCGGCCGCCGGGGTGTTCCAAAAAAGGAGAATGACATGGTGTGGTCGAGAATGATGGGCGTCTTGGGAATCGCCGGCGCGGCGGCTTTCGCGCAGTTGCAGCCGGGCGACATCGCCTTCACCGGGTTCAATGCGGACGCGGGCAATGGCGAAAGCGTCGCCTTTGTGGCCCTGAAGGACATTCCGGCGGGCGACACGCTGCGCTTCTGCGACTCGGAGTGGACCGGCACGGCGTTCGGCGCCGACGAAGGCACGTTCGCTTGGGTCGCCACCTCGCTCGTTCCGGCCGGTACGGTCGTGCGCATCGACTCGATTTCCAGCGGCACCACCACGGCCTCGGTCGGTCAGATCATCGCCGCACTCGACAGCTCGGGCGGCATCGGCAATTCCGATGAAGCCTACTTCGTGTTTCAGGGGCCGTCCTCGCGCGTGCCCACAACCTTCCTGGCGGCCGTCGCCACCCGCGCCGGTTCTTTCGGCACCCTGACGGGGACGGGCTTAACGCTCGGATCGACCGCCGTCGTCTTCCGCACCGATATCGACGTGGCCGCGTACACCGGTCCCCGCACGGGCCTGAACAAGGCCGGTTACCTCGCGGCGCTCGCCGATACCGCCAACTGGATTTTCCAGGACGGCAGCGGGAACGAGGCCGTGGACGCCACCGCCCCCGATGTGCCCTTCGACAACACCGCGTTCAGTTTCGCGCCCGTGTATCCGCTGGGTCCGGGTGACATCGCGTTCACCGGTTTCAACGCGGACGCGCCCGACAACCTCGCCTTCGTCGCCCTGAAGGACATTCCCGCGAACACGCGCATCTATTTCTGCGACGCCAACTGGAACGGCACGGCGTTCCCGTCGGGCGAAGGCGATTTCAGCTGGATGCACACCAGCGTGGTTCCCGCCGGCACGGTCGTCGCCTTGAACAGCATCGATCCCGGCATCACCACCAACATCGGCACCATCGTGCACGACAACGGCGGCGGCATCAGCACCGGCAGCGAAGCGTTCTTCGCCTACCTCGCCGCGCACCCCGACTCGCTGCGCAAGCCTTCGGTGTTCCTCGCGGCCATCAGCAACAACGGATACGGAACCGACCCGGGCGTGCTCACCGGCACCGGTCTCGTTCAGGACGGCACGGCCATCCGCCTGCGCGCCGCGGTCGATTTCGCGATCTACAACGGAACGCGAGCCGGATCGAACAAGGCCGGGTACCTCGCCGCCCTCGCCGACACCGCCAACTGGCTGTTCGAGGACGGCAGCGGCAACGAATCCGCCAACGGCACCGGCCCCGAGCTTCCCTTCAACCTGACCGCGTTCACCTTCGGGACCGTCGCCACCGATACGGTCAAACCCACGGTCTCCTCGGTGACAGTCATCAACGCCACCACCACGGAACTCGTGTTCTCCGAGCGCGTCGATTCGACCGGCGCCGTGGCGCTCTCGAATTACGTGTTCAACCCTGCCCGAACGGTTGCGGCCGCGGTCTACAACGCCGCGCTGCGCAAGATCACCCTGACGCACGCGGCCTTGCCGTCCGGCCTGGCGCACACCCTGCAGGTGTCCGCCATCAAGGACACGGCCAACAACACCATGAACGTTTACACCAGCCCGAGCCTCACGTGGAACGTCCCGGTGCCCGCGCTGTCGTTCGGCGCGGCGTACTACTCGCGCCGTGAGAACAGCGGCACGTTGCAGATTCCGGTCAACGCGTCGGTGACCCCGGCCGGCGACACCGCGCGCGTCGGCATCCGCCTCGTCAACGGTGGCACGGCGGTCGCCGGAACCGACTTCACGTTCGCCGACACGACCTTCGTTTGGCCCAAGGACTCCACCGGCCCCCGCATGTTGTCGATTCCCTTGCTGAACAACACCACGGCGCAGCCCGACCGGTTCTTCGTGCTGGAGATGCACACGCCCTCGCAGGCCACGCTGGGAACCACCAGCCGCGTTTCGGTGTACATCCTCGACGACGACACCCAGGCTCCCGCCGCCACCCCCGAACTGGATCTGAAGCACGTCTCCAGCTTCCGGGTGGACACCACCTCCGGCGCGTCGGCGGAAATCGTCGCCCACGACCCGACTTCGCAGCGCCTGTTCGCGATGAACTCCACGCGTGACAAGCTCGAAATCCTGAACTTCCGCAACCCGCGCGCCATCACCAAGGTGGCGACCATCGACCTCTTGGCCTATGGCACGGGCGGCACCTCCGTCGCCGCGCGCGGCGGCATCGTCGCGGTGAGCATCGACACGGCGGGATTCCAGCCCGGCAAGGTGGTGTTCCTCGACACCAACGGCGTGGTGAAAAAGGCCGTGAAGGTCGGCAGCCTCCCCGACATGCTCACCTTCACCCCCGACGGCCGCTATGTGCTGGTCGCCAACGAAGGCCAGCCGAGCAACGACTACCTCACCGACCCCGAAGGCAGCGTGTCCATCATCGACCTGCAGGGCGGGCTCGACTCGGTCTCGCAAGCCCGCGTGACCACCGCCGGTTTCACCGCCTTCAACGGCCAGGAAGCCACGCTGCGCGCCGGCGGCGGCCGCATCTTCGGCGTGAACGCCACCGTGGCGAAGGATCTGGAACCCGAGTACATCGCGGTGTCGGAGGATTCGAAGACCGCCTGGGTGACCTTGCAGGAGAACAACATCATCGCCCGTCTCGACCTGCAGACCAAGGCGTTCACCAACCTGTTCCCGCTCGGCATGAAGGACCATACCCTGCCGCGCAACGCGCTCGACGCGTCCGATCAACTCGATTCGATCTTCATGGGCACCTGGCCGGTGAAGGGCGTGTACATGCCCGACGCCATCGCCTCGCTGAAGGTTGGTGACAGCACGTACCTGTTCACGGCCAACGAGGGCGACGCGCGAGAGTACGGGCCCATCAACGAAGACATCCGCGTCAGCTCCGCGAACTACAAGCTCGATTCTCTCGTCTTCCCGAACGCGGCGATCCTCAAGCTGAACACCAATATCGGCCGCCTGTCGGTCAGCCCGTACACGGGCGACACCGACAACGACGGGTTCATGGAAGAGATCCACGTGCTGGGCGCGCGCTCGTTCAGCGTGTGGAACGGGGCCACCGGCGCGCAGGTGTGGGACAGCGGCGACGAACTCGAGCGCATCACCGCGGCCGACGCGACTTACCGGTCGATCTTCAACGCCAGCAACGACAACGTTTCGCGCAAGAACCGCAGCGACAACAAGGGGCCCGAACCCGAAGGCATCGTGATCGGAAAGATCGGCGCCAAGCACTACGCCTTCATTGCGCTTGAGCGCACCGGCGGCGTGGTGGCCTACGACGTGACCAACCCGCACGCCCCGCGCTTCGTGCAGTGGGCGAACAACCGCACCACGGCGTCGCTCGGCGGCGACCTCGGATCGGAGGGCATCATCTTCATCCCGCGCGCGCAAAGCCCCAAAGACACCGCCTACGTGGTGATGGCCAACGAAGTCAGCGCCACGGTGAGCGTCTACTCGGTGCGCGACACGTCGTCGGGAACCTCGGTGCGGTCCGCCGGAGCGGAAGCCTTCGCCAAGGGCCGGGTGAGCGTTCGCCACATTCCGGGTCAGGCCGTGGCGTTCTTCGACCGCCCCGCCGACTTCCGCCTGACTGACGCGCGCGGCAAGGTCTTGCGCGAAGGCACCCAGGCTCCCTGGGTCGACCTCGAAGGCCTGAAGCGCGGCCGCTACTTCCTCGCGATCCCCGGTACGCCCGCGGTCACGCTCGACGTGGGCCGCTAGGCCGGATCTGCGTCGGGTCATCGGCCCGACACGATGTTCGTCCTCAAAAAACGCCGTCTCTTCGGAGGCGGCGTTTTTTGTTTTGAAATCACCCGAAAAAAGTTTCGGAAAAAGTTTGCGGACACAGGCCCAAACGAAGGGGCTGAAGCGTCATACCGTGTGCGCCAAGACCACTCACCTTCAAAAGGTCGCATTCCGAACCCGTGCTTCTCCTCGCACTCGCACCCGTACTTCTACTCGTACTCGTACTCGATGTTGAGGTGTTTTTGATGGAAGGCATGAAAAGAACGATTCGAGTTCGAGTACGAGTACGAGTAGGAGTACGCTCCAGAATGTCCGTTCATTTTTCCGGCACAGGAGGTTTTCGTGTCCCGATCAAAAATCCATACAGGTCAGAACCCCGGTTTGTTTAGCTCGATCCGGTGGCGCCCGATCGGTCAGAGGATGCGACGAACCGCTCGCAGGGCTCTGCTATTTGCCGAGGATATCCTCATTCCGCCCGTGTGCGTCCCGTGCGGCGCGCGGCGGTACGGGGCCATGCCCTTGTGCCGCGCCTGCCTGCGCACGCTTCTGGCGGCCCGGTTCGAGGAAGATGAGGTGGTCACGGGGTTGCCGTGGGTGCGCGCGCTGTACCGCCTCGTGCCCCCGCTGCACAACCTCATCCACGGGTTCAAGTACCGTCACCAGCGGCGGCACATCGGTTTTCTGACGGCGACGCTGCGCTTCCGCAAGGCCTGGCGCGCCGACCTGCCCGACTCCTACGACGCTCTGGTGCCCGTCCCCTTGCATGCCGCGCGTCGGCGCGAGCGCGGCTATAATCAGGCCGAAGCGCTTGCTCATTCCCTGGCCGCGTGGAGCGGCTGCCCGGTCCGCACCGATCTCTTGAAACGGGTGATCGCGACGCAAACGCAAACGCGCCTCGGCGGCAAGCGGCGCGCCCAAAACCTAGAAGGCGTCTTTAAGGCACGCGCGGTTCGGGTTGCCGGGTTGCGCCTGTTGCTGATCGACGACGTCTGTACCACCGGCAGCACCCTGTCCCATTGCCGCGATGAACTTCTTCGCGCCGGCGCCGCGCGCGTGGACGCGCTGGTGATCGCCTGGGTGGAACCCGCAAAACGGGACGAGGCGCCACTGCCCGATTTCTCAAGCCTTGAGTTGGCGGTGGGGTTTATGGGGTGAGACAAGTTGAGCGGACAGCTCACAGCTGACAGCTTAAAACAAACGAGGGGGTCACTGATTGAGCAGGGGATGATTTCCTGGCTGGAAATCGTTGGTTTTGTCAGGCTGTGAGCTGTCCGCTGTAAGCTGTCAGCTCTTGCGTCAACAAGGGACATCAATTGGCGGAAGGGGTGAGATTCGAACTCACGGATGGTTTCCCATCGGCAGTTTTCAAGACTGCAGCCTTAAACCGCTCGGCCACCCTTCCCAAGGGGGGAAAGGTAGAACGGAATCCTGAAACCTGAAAGCTGAATGTTGACGGTTCCGGGGCGTGGTCGCCGAGTCTGGCTGGTGGGTAGTGGGTAGTGGCTTGTGGGTCGTGGCGAAGACAATTCCAGGGACTCACTCCGCGCAACACCTAGAGACTTCCGGCCGTAAGCCACTACCCACAACCCACTACCCGTACGTCACCTTACCGCTTCGCCAGATACGTCCCATCCTCATCGGGATACGGCACCGAGTAGCGCGACCAGTCGCGGATGACGAGGCCCGCCATTTCCGCCGCGTGCACGGCGAGGTAGGTGCGGTTGATCATCATCACAGCGACCGCGATGCCCTGGTCGGGGTGTTCCTTGTGCCGGGCGTAGCCGATGAACCACTCGTAGCGGCCCGGCGGGTTGTGGCCCGTCAAGGATCCGGTTTTTCCGCCCATCTCGAGACGTTGAAAATCGGCCTCCGTCATGTTGCGGCGAAATCCGCGACGCGCCGTGCCCGCCGTCACGGTGGCTTCCATCAGGGTGCGCAGGCTTTGCAGCGTGGAGGGCGACGCGAACGGCTGGATGTCTTCGCGGGGCAGCGTGACCGTGCGTCCGTTGTCGAGCGATTGCAGTTCGCGCGTGAAGCGAACGGGCAACAGACGGCCGTCTTGACCGATGGCCCGCGCGATCCGGAGGGCGTGCAGCGGTGAAATGGTGGTGGCCGTGGTGAATCCGCTCGCGACTTCGGCCAGGGCGAAATCACCGGTGTCCGGCGGGGTGAGGCGCGCCTGGACCTCGTCCGCCGTGTCCGCCGCGGCGCCGCCCCCGGGCAGGGAAGCCGACGCGGCCTGGATGGTCGCGGGGCGCGGCGAGCTTTTAAAGCCCAGACGCTCGGCCATGTCGCGCAGCGACTGCGCGCCCGCGCGCAAGCCCAACAGACCGAAGGTGGGGTTGATGGAGCGCGCGAAGGCCTCGCGCAGGGTGACGGTGTTGTAGCGTCCGTGGGCCGGCACGTTCAGCTGGGCGCGGTACAAGGTGTGCGCGCCCCCCACGAGCGGGAGGTCGTCATGCGGACGATACATGCCGCGTTCGAGCACCGCGGCCGCCGTCACGATCTTCGCGAGCGACGCGGCGGGGAACGTGGTGCCGAGGGCGAGCCTGGGTTGCGAAGAGGTCTGGTTCGAGTCGCGCTCCACCAAGGCGCGGATCTGCCCCGTGCGCAGGTCGCACACCACGATCACCGCGCCTTCGGGCCGATATTGGTTCATGTACCGCTCGGCGCGCGCCTGCAGGATCTCGTCGGCCGCGTACCGCGTGACCCAACGCCCTTCGCGCGTGCGAACCGTATCCTGATCCGGGAACCGCTGCGGCGCGGGCAACTCGATGGGGCCGCCCTTGCGCACCGACGGCAAGGTCGCGCCGCGCCCCGCATCCGAATCGCGGAAGGCGAGGATCGCGATCAGGGACACCATCGCGAACGCGGCCACGCGCACACGCCACCCCAAGCGCCATTTGAAACGGCCTCTCAAGCGCGTCAGCGAACCCCACGTGGGTTTCCACCGGCCGCGCGGGCGCCTTGAGCGACCTTGCTTTCGGGGTCGGGAGGAGCGCGCGGGTTTCGAAGGTTTGGCGTCGCTTTTGATTTCCGGTGCGTCGGGCGCGAGGGGGCCAAAGCGCGTGGCGCCCGGCTTGTGTGGCGTGATCAGCGGATCCGGTCGGTACCGGGGATTTTCGGAAGACGCCATGGCTTGGTCAGGCTCCGGTTTCCGCCGTGGCGGCGGGCGCGGGGATGAACAGGTGTCTGCGATAGTGTCGCAACTCTTCCACGGATTCCAGAATATCGGCCAGCGCCAAATGCGCCTCGCCTTTTTTGAAGGCCGGCATGGCGGGATACCAGCGCTTCGCCAGTTCCTTGAAGGAACTGATGTCCACGATCCGGTAGTGGAAGAATCGCTCCAGCGCGGGCATGTGCCGCGCCAGAAAACGTCGATCCTGCCAAATGGAGTTCCCGCACAGCGGAACCTTGCCCGCGGGCAGATGGCCGGCCAAAAATTCCAGGGTTTTCCGTTCCGCCGATTCCATGGTTTCCGTCGACGCCAAAACCCGATCCAGCAAACCCGATTTCCGGTGTTGCTTTTGGTTCCAATCGTCCATACCGGCCAGTTTTTCGGCCGGGGCGCTGATCGCGAAAACCGGGCCTTCCGCCACCAGGTTCAAATCCGCATCCGTCACCACGGTCGCAATTTCGAGGATGACGTCGACGTCCGGATTCAGTCCGGTCATTTCGAGGTCAATCCAGGCCAGGTGGTTTTGACGATCTTGCGGGTTCTGCATGCGGGTGGTGTTTCCTAAATTGGCGAAACGTCTTGCCGGCGCGGCGCTTCGCGCACTCAGCGAAACGGGGCCGGTGAAGGACAACATCAGTCTGCGGCCAAGCTAGAAATTTGGCCAATCCGTGGAACCCAAAGCGGTGACAAACACGGTGATGAAAAACGCGGAGCGGGTGAAGCGACATCGCTGAAGGTTCGGGACCTCGCTATCACAAGCAGAGTGAATGACTTAAGGCTTAACATGACTCGATCGGGCCCCTGTAAAACCCGGTCGGCAAGGAGAACGCAATGGCAGGCAACGGAAATTCGAATCGCGACGTCGTCGTCACCGGCATGGGCGTGGTCACTCCGCTAGGTCACGATGTCGACACCTTCTTCTCGGCGCTGGTCGCGGGCAAGAGCGGCATCGCCCCCATCGAACGCTTCGACGCCTCGGCTTACGCCACCACTTTCGCGGGCGAAGTGCGCGGGTTCGACCCCACGCTTCACTTCGATCCCAAGGAGGCTCAGCGCACAAGTCGTTACATCCAGTACTTGATGCATGCGTCTCTCGATGCCGTCAAGCAGGCGGGGCTCGACCTCGAACCTCCCAAGGATCTGAACCGCGCCGGCGTCATTCTCGGTTCGGGCATGGGCGGCATGGAGGTGTTCACCGACAACGCCGTGGCGATGGTGAACAAGGGCCACAAGCGCGTCTCGCCGTTCTTCGTGCCCATGGCCATCACCAACATGGGCAGCGGCATGGTGTCCATTCGCTTGGGCTGGCGCGGCCCCAACTGGGCCGTCACCTCGGCGTGCACCACGGCGAACCACGCCTTCGTCACCGCCGCCGACCAGATCCGCCTCGGACGCGCCGACGTGATGCTCGCCGGCGGCGCCGAGGAATCGGTGTGCGCCGTCTCGCTCGCCGGCTTCTCCAACATGAAAGCGCTTTCCCGCCGCAACGACGAACCCGCCAAGGCCTCGCGCCCGTTCGACAAGAACCGCGACGGCTTTGTGCTCGGCGAGGGTGGCGGCGTGCTCGTGCTCGAGTCTCGCGAGCACGCCGAAGCGCGCGGCGCGAAGATCCTCGCGGTGTTGCGCGGCTACGGCATGAGCAGCGACGCGTACCACATGTCAGCGCCGCTGGAAACGGGCGACGCCGTGGCGCAGGCCATGCGCAACGCGCTGGCCGATGCGGGCGTCAAACCCGGGGATGTCGGCGTGGTGAATCCGCACGCCACGTCCACGCCGCTGGGCGACGCGGCCGAGTGCAAGGCCTTGGGCCTCGTCTTCGGCGATCACCTGAAGAACCTGAAGGTCACCGCCACCAAATCGATGACCGGTCATCTGCTCGGCGGCACCAGCGCCACCGAGGCCGTGGCGCTGATCCAAACGCTCAACACCGGGAAGCTTCACCCCACCCTCAACGTCGACGATCAGGATCCCGACTGCCCGGTGGACTGCGTGCCCAACGTGGCCCAAACCACCACGGCGCGCATCGGCATCTCCAACTCGTTCGGATTCGGCGGGCACAACAGCTGCCTGGTGTTCGAGCGGGGTGACTGATCAGACAGCGTGCAGCTGACAGCTCACAGCAGGTTCGTGGCGTGAGCGCCTTCAGTCGATAGGAAACAAAAAGCCCGGCTCTTGCGAGCCGGGCTTTTTGTTTGTGTTGCCGTTCGCTGTCAGCTGTAGGCTGTCAGCTCACAGATTACTTGTGCAGCGTCTTGCCGGTGGAGCGCAGGTTGTCGCAGGCTTCCTTGATGCGCTGCGCCATGCCCTTTTCGCCCAGCTTCAGATAGGCGCGCGGATCGTAGGCCTTTTTGTTGCCCACTTCGCCGTCCACCTTCAGGATGCCGTCGTAGTTCTTGAACACGTGGTCGGCCACGGGGCGCGAGAACGCGTACTGCGTGTCGGTGTCCACGTTCATCTTCACCACGCCGTATTCCAGCGTCTCGAAGATCTCTTCCTGCGTCGAACCCGAACCGCCGTGGAACACCAGGTCGAAGCGCGCGCCGTACTTGGCCTTGAGCGCGTCCTGGCCGTCCTTGAGGATGGTGGGCTTGAGCTTCACGTTGCCGGGCTTGTAGACGCCGTGCACGTTGCCGAAGGTGGCCGCGAACATGTAACGGCCGCCGATGCCGTTCAGCGCGTCGTACACGCCCAGCATGTCCTCGGGGGTGGTGTACAACTTGTCGGCCGGCGCGTGCTCGTTGCTGACGCCGTCCTCTTCGCCGCCGACCACGCCGGCCTCAACCTCGAGAATGATCTCGTTCTCGGCGCAGAGCTTCATCAGCTCCTTGGAGATCTTCATGTTTTCTTCGAGCGAGAGCTCGGAGCCGTCGAACATGTGGCTGTTGAACAGGTTCGGCAGACCGGCGGCGCGGCGACGGGCGGTCTCCGCGATGAGGGGCTTCATGAACGTGTCGACCTTGTTCGGCTGGCAGTGGTCGGTGTGCAGCGCGATGCGGACCGGGTAGTACTTGGCCATGCGGTGCACGTGTTCGGCGATCGAGATCGCGCCTTCCACCATGTTTTTCACGTACTGACCCGAAGCGTGCTGACCGCCGCCGTGCGACAGCTGGATGATGCCGTCGGACTTGGCCTCGGCGAAGCCGAGCAGAGCCGCGTTCGCGGTCTCGATGTTCGACACGTTGATGGCGGGGTAGGCGTACTTGCCCTTGTTCGCCGCATCCAGCATCTCGTTGTACTCTTTGAAATTCACGACAGGCATGTCAGCTCCTTAAATCAGTGGTTTGGACGGGGTCAAAGGTAGTTTCTTGTACCCTGAGGCTCAATTGTGTGCGAGGGTGACAAATTTGGTCAAATGGGGGGGGCCGCATGGCTTGTAGGTAGTGGGTAGTGGCTAAACCCAATACTGGGACGATCCATTCGTCCATTTCATTCTTGTCCACCACCCACTAGCCACCACCCACTAGCCACCACCCACTAGCCACCACCCACTAGCCACCACCCACTAGCCACCACCCACTAGCCTCTAAAACCTGTCCTGTCCTATAACCTTCGACCTACCTTTCCCCCCATGTCCGAAACCATCGACGCTTTGCTGGCCGGAGGCGCCCTTTCGTCCCCCACCGGGGAGCCCGCCAACCCCAAGGCTCCCAAGGCCTATACGGTGGAGCAGTACAACCGCGCGGTCGAGCGGAAGATGAAGGAATTTCCCGACATCTGGGTGAAGGGCGTGCTCACGCAGGTGAACCGGCGGGGCAAGGTCGTTTACATGGAGCTGGGCGATTTCGCCGAAGGGGAGGCGAGGCCCAAGGCCGTGCTGCCGGTGATGATGTGGGCCTCGGAGTTCGACCAGTTCACGGCGCGCTTCGCGCAGTTGCCCACGCCGTTCGCCATCCGGCCCGAATTGAAGGTGTCGTTCCTGCTGGAGTCGAGCTACTACGTGCCCACCGGCAAGTTCCAGCCGCGCGTGGTGGACGTCGACGAGTCGTTCACGCTGGGCGAGCTGGCGCAGATGCGCATGAAGGTGTTGGAGACGCTGCGTCGCGAAGGGCTGTTCGACGCCAACCGCCGTCGCGCGTTGGCCGACCTGCCGCTGCGGGTGGGGTTGATTTCCGCGCCGGGCTCCGCGGCCTATCAGGATTTCACCACCGTGCTGCTGCAGTCGGGGTTTTCCTTCGAGATCGTGTTCGCCGAGGCGCGCATGCAGGGACAGGACACGGAGTCCACGGTGGCCGCCGCGCTCAAAACGCTTTCGGACGCGTCGCGCAAGCCTCTCGACGTGATCTGCATCATCCGCGGCGGCGGCGCGAAAACCGATCTGGTGTTCTTCGACTCCGAGACCATCTGCCGCGCCATCGCCGCCTGCCCCGTGCCCGTGTTCACGGGCATCGGCCACGAGATCGACCTGTCGCTCACCGACATGGTGGCGCACCGGCACTTCAAGACGCCCACCGAGTGCGCCAAATTTTTGGAGGAGCGCGCGCAGGAGGCCTGGGCGGGCCTGCGCGAGATGACCGCGCGTTTGCGCGCGGCATGGGAGGACGCGTCCCGCGACAGCGTCCACGACCTGAGAGGCTTCGCCGGCGCCTTGCGCACCGTGTGGGGCGCGCGGCGGCGCGGCGAGGCGGAACGCGGCGCATTGACCCGGGGCCGCCTCGCGCAGGCGGCGCGCCGCCTGCTGCGCGCGAGCCGTGAAAAGGTCACGCTGGACGGCATCGGGCTCGCGCGCGGGCCGCGCAAACTGATCGCCCTGGGCCGCGAGCGGTTCGAGGCGCGCGCGCGCGCCGTGCGCAGCGCGTGGCGCAACGGGTACGAGACCGAAGCGGGACGGCTCGCGCGCGCCGCCACGGGTCTGGCGCGCGGACCGGGCAGGAGCGTCGAGAAGGAAAAACTGCGGCTGGCGAACGCCGCGCGCATTCTGCGGCTGGCTGATCCCTTGCAGCGCGGGTACGCGCGCATCTACAGGGCAACGGCACAGGACAAGCCCGTGCGGTCGGCCGCCGAGGCTTTGCGGAATGAGTCTATTTTGATCCGCTTCCACGACGGAAGCGTGAGGGCGCACGTTCACGAAGTCGTTGAAGACAAACCGGGGACCGAGGAGACAGCATCATGAGCGGCAAGATCAAGAACTACACCGAGGCCATCACCCGTTTGGATGAGATCCTCGAACAGATCGACCAGAACCAGGTTCCGCTCGACGAGCTCGCCGCGCGCGTGGAGGAAGCCTCCGAGCTTCTCAAGTTCTGCAAGGACGTGCTGACCAAGACCGAAGCCAAGGTCACCGGCGTGCTGGAGGATCTGGAGAAGGAGTTCGGGGAGGATGAAAACGAGTAAATCCGAAACCTGAAATATGAAATGAACGCAGCTGACGAATCCGGCTGCCACTAAATCGAATGACGGTTTAAAGTCGCCGTGATGACGAGTTCCGGATAGGCAAGGTTAGAGTGGTCTTGTGTTCTTTCATATTTCAGAATTCATATTTCTGATTTCTGATTTCTGATTTCAGATTTCTGATTTCTGATTTTCCATAATAGTCTTCCCCCGCCGTCCCATACCTTATGGCCGTGGCGAGGATGCACGATTCCCGCATGGCGGAGACCGCTCTGAACTCCGCATCGTCGCGGTAGGCCGCCAGGGCCGCGCGGTCGGGGAAGGTCACGAGATGGAACTCGCGGTAGTACCGGTCCTCGGGATCGGGTTCCAAGACGACGGCGCGCTCGATGCGGCCTCCGTGCCGCGCCATGATCCGCGACGCACGGCGCTCGTAGTCTTGAAACGTGTCCACCTTGTCGGGGTGAACGGTGAGGGTGGCGAGGAGGATGAGCATGGGAGGCCTTTAAAAAGTGCAGAACGCAGAACTCTGAACTCTGAACCCGGAAGAGCAAAACGCACGGATGGGCTTCGTTGACGCGCGGTATTCATCACTGATCAGTGAAACAACGTAAACCCTGAGGGTATTGTTGTCTTTCAGAGCTCTGAGTTCCGCACTCCGAGATTCCCCCGTTTCATCCCCTATCCGTACCGTTCCTTCCGCCGCGTCCACTGATCCGCCGCGACGGCGGCCACAAGGATCACGCCGAGGATGATTTTCTGCACGGTTGAGGCGATGCCCATCTGCTCCATGCCGTTGAGGATGGAGGCCATCAGCAGCGCGCCGAGGATCGACATCCACACGTTGCCCGAGCCGCCGCGAAGGCTCGTTCCCCCGAGCACGCACGCGGCGATGGCATACAGCTCCTGCTGGTCGCCGATGTCGGCCGCGCCGGCCATCAATTGACTTGTGGCCACGAGCCCGGCGAGCCACGCCATCAGACCCATGAGCGCGAAGGTGAACACGATCACGCCGCGCACGGGGATGCCCGCGTAGCGTGCGGCCTCGGGGTTGCTGCCGAGGGCGAACACATAGCGCCCGGCCCTCGTCTTCCGCGCGATGAAGGAGCACAGAAGGCCCGCCGCGCCGAGCGCGATCACCGAGTAGGGGATGCCGCGGTCCTGCACGGCGGTCGCCGTCATCGCGCACAGCCCGGCGGTCACCAAAGCCACCCCCGCATACTCGCGGGCGCTTTTGCGCCCCGTCACCATCACCGCGGCCCACAGCGCGATGACGACGAGAAGGGTGAAGATCCACGCCGGGCCGTCCTGCAAATACCCTTGGCCCAGCATGATGAGGCGCTCGTCGCGCAAGGGAATGACGGGGTTGGCGAGGTATTGCTTGAGCCCCATGTAGGCCAAAAGGCCGCTGAGCGTCACGATGAACGAGGGCACGCGAAAGTACGCGGTCAGGCCGCCGTGCAGGGCGCCTGCGAGCAGTCCGGCGATTGCGCTCGCGGCGAGCGCGGCCCCAAGAGGCCAACCCCACCCTTCGGTGGCGAGCAGGTAGGCGTTGGCGGCGCCCAGGAACCCCAGGAGCGAACCGACCGAGAGGTCGATGTGTCCCGCGCCGATGACGAGCGTCATGCCCGCGGCGAGGATGCCCACCACCGAGAGGTACTTGAACAGGTTGACCATGTTGCCGGGGGTGAGCACGGCGCCGTCCGAGAGGGCATGGAACAACAGACACAGCACGGGGATGGCGACGAGAAGGACGAGGGCGCGTTTCATGCGGCGGTTCCTCCGGAGGCGAGGGCCAGGGTTTCTTCGAGCGTGAGGGATGTCGCGGCGCGCTCCGCGGCCGCGCGACCGGCGCGCATCACGATGACGCGGTGGGCGAGGCGCAACACCTCGCCGGTTTCCGAGGAGACGAGCAACACCGCCATGCCCTCGGACGCCAATTGGGTGACGAGCGCGTAGAGTTCCTCCTTGGCGCCCACGTCGATGCCGCGCGTGGGTTCGTCGAGGATGAGGATGCGCGGTTTGGTGAGCAGCGCGCGCGCGAGCAGGGCCTTTTGCTGATTCCCGCCCGACAGGTTTCCCGCGACGAATTCCGCATCCGGGGTCTTGACGCGCAGGGCCCTCACGCGCTCCTCCGCCTCGCCGCGTTCGCGGCGCTCGCGCGTGAGCCAGCCCAAAGCGCAGAAGGTGCGCAGCGCCGAGATCGTCATGTTCACGCGCACGCTTTTGTCGGCGAAAAGGCCGCGCGCGCGGCGGTCTTCGCACACCAGCGCGAGGCCGTGACGCTGCGCATGCGCGGCGTCGCGCGGCGCGAAGGGAACGCCGTCGAGCAGGAGCGAGCCCTGCAGGGCCGCGCCCGCGGGTTGCAGGCCGCACAGGCTTTCCACCAGTTCGGTGCGGCCCGCGCCCATCAGCCCGGCGAACCCCAGGATTTCTCCCGGGTGCAGATCGAACGAGACCCCGTCCACCAGGCGGCGCGCCGGGTTCGCGGGGTCGGTGACCGTCCAATTGCGGACGGACAACAAGGGCGTGGAGGTTGACCGTGGGGCGGTGGGGGGCACGGCGTGACCGGGCCGCGGCCGCGCCGCCGTCGTTCCACCCGTCATCAACGACACGACGCGCGCGGCGTCGTAGGGTTCTCCCGACGCGGCGCGCGCGAGCGTACCGGTGGTCTCGCCGCCGCGAAGCACCGTGATGCGGTCGGCCAGGCGGAAGACCTCATCGAGCCGATGCGAGATGTACAGGATGCCGAGGCCGCCCTCGCGCAAGCGTTGCAGGGTTTCCAGGAGGCGTTCGGCCTCGCGGGCGCTGAGGGCGGAGGTGGGCTCGTCCAAAATCAAAACCCCGGCGGCCGGGCCGCGATCATCGCGTGCGGTTTTCAACGCGCGGGCGATTTCAACCATCTGCCGCAGGCCCACCGGCAAGGTGCCGACGCGGGCGTCGGTCGCGAGGTCGTGAAGCCCCAACGAGTCAAGCGCGAAGCGGGTCTCTTGTTCCATGCGCGATGAGTCGGGAACGCCCCACGCTAATCCACCCCGCATGATTTCATCCCCCAGAAACACATTCTCCGCCACCGTGAGGTCCGGGCACAACGCCAGCTCCTGATGAATGACGCGAATGCCCGCGCGCAGCGCATCGCCCGGACCCGCGAAGTGACACGGGGCGCCGTTCAGTTCGACGCGGCCGCCGTGCGCTCCGGTGGGCGTGACGCCCCCGAGGATCTTGATGAGGGTTGATTTGCCCGCTCCGTTCTCACCGCACAGCGCGTGGATCTCTCCGGCGCGCAGGGTGAAGTCGACCCCGCTCAGCGCCCGCACACCGGGGTACTGCATGGTGAGGGCTGAGGCGGTCAGCAGGGGAGGCATATGGGGAAATTAAGAATTGGGAATTGAGAATTTGGAATAAACAAGCAATCGGAAAAACCGGTTTTCGTGATGCGGTTTCATTCGTGCGGACCTTGAGACCTATGACGCCTCATTCAGAGGTCATATTCCCAAATCCCAATTCTCAATTCCCCATTTGTCATCGGCCTTCCGGTCGACGACGTTATTTCGCCAACGTCACCAGGTTCGCGAACAAGGCGTCGGCCAGCGCGTTCTTGCCGAGGCGTTCGAAGATATCGAACTGACAGAAGATCACCTTGCCCTTGCCGTGCGGCACCACCGCGAGGTCGGCGCCCCAACGGATCTTGACCTTGGCGCCCGGCGTGGTGTTGACGTTCACGCTGCCCGCGAAGACTTCGGCCTTCTCCGGCAGGTGCTCGAGGCTCCACAACGGTTGCACTTCGGCGTAGGTCTCGTCCATGAGGCCGGGGCCGGGAAGGTCCTTGAACGCGGGACTTTTGAGCAGATAGTGGTAGTTGCCCTGCGGGCTGCCCGTGGAGCGGATCAGCGAGAGGTCGCCCCCGAGGCCCTTGAGTCCCTGCACCTTCTTGATGTCCTCTTCGGTGAGGGCGCCGAACACCAGCGACGCGCCCTGGTGGGCGCGATCGAGGGCTTTTTTGAGCGCAGCCTCGGGCACGTCGTGCAAACCGGTGGCCACGATCACGGACGCGTCCTCGGTGGAGGACCACGAGACGGTGTCGGGGAAGTTGCCCAGCAGCGTGACCTTCTTCAGCACGTTGTCGAGTTTCACCTCGGGCGGCACGAAGAAATGCTCTTCGGTGCGGCTCAGCTCCTTGCCGTTGCGCGTGAGCACGAGGTCGAAGGAGAAGCGCCCGCGCTCGAAGCCGACCGGGAACCTGAAGGTACCGGTCGTGTTCAGGCCCGCCTTGGCCTTGCCGCTCAACGACTCCTGATGAATGCTGCGGCCGCTGGGGCCCTTCACGCGGAACTGCACGGCGTAGTCGCCGTTCTGGCCGAGGCCGCCTTCGTTGAACACGTGCACCTTCACGGCGGCGGAGCTGCCGGAGTAAGGCGTGCGCTCTTCCGCTTCGGCGAACACGCGCACGGGGCGGCTGGCGTTTTTGAGGGTCTCGAGCAGGGCGGGCTTGGGGCGACGCATGGCGTCGAACAGGCCGGTGAAACGCAGACCTTGGTCGACGCCGTTCTCGAGGATGAAGCCGGAGATCTGGGTGTTGGTGAAGGCCGCCTCGATCTGGCGCACCAGGCCGGCGCGCCCGAGGGCGTCGGCGTCGGCGAGGAAGGCGTCGGCGGTCTTCCACGGAAGACCTCGTTCCTTCAGGCCGGCCTCAAGCTCCTGCGCGAATTTCGTGAGGTCCTTCACCTCGGTCGTCGCGGCGAACTTCTTGGCCGCTTCGGCGAGCGCGGTCGGGCTGCCGAATGCCGGCACGCCCAGACCGTCCACGAGCACTTTGCCCGCCACCTGATCCTTCAGGTAGTTATAGCGCTCCCAGTACGACTTGTTGCCGTGAATCCCGTCCGCCAGCGCCTTGCCGTCCTTGGACGTGCAGTAACCCGAGACCATGGTGTAGCCGCGGCGCGACAGCGGATAGCCCAGACGCAGCTTGTGGCCCTCGAAGGGGACGATTTGCGCGGTGACGGGTTCGTAGACCTTGCCGAGGTCGATCTTGCCGCCGCCCTGGTTGTCCAGGTGCACCGAGCCGAGGTTCGAGAACACGGGGCGCGTGGGGTCGAGGTCGGCGGCGAGGCGCAACAGCTTGTTGCCGTTCTCCAGCGCGAGGGAGCCGTTCTCGGAACCGACCACCCACCCGAAAATGCTGGGGTGATGTCCGTCGCGCTCCACCAGCGCCTGCAGTTGCGCCTTGATGGATTCCACACCGTCCTTGCTCGACTTCATGTTGTACGCGGAGGTTTCCTGCAGCACGAGCAGGCCGATTTCGTCGCAGACGTCAAGCACTTCGGGCGGCAGCGGGGCTCCGAAGCCGCGGATCAGGTTGAAGCCCGCGTCCTTGATCGCCAGCAGCTCGGCGCGGATGTCCACCGGGTGGGCCGGCAGCCCGTGGTGGAAGTTGAAGAACCAGGGGTAACCCACGCCGCGAACCTTGAACGACGCGTGGTTGAGGCGGAAGGTGCCCTTGTCGACCTCCACGCCGCGCATGCCGAAGCGCACCTTGGCCGCCGGGCTTCCGGGCAGGCGGATCTGCAGCGTGTACAAAAGGGGAGTCGCCGGGCTCCACACCTTGCCGCCCTCGAGCTGGAGCGACATCAGGTACGAGCCGTTTTCCTTGTCGAGGCGGATGTTCTTGACCAGCGTGCCGGTCTCGCCTTCGGTGTTGGTGATGTCGAACGCCGCCTCGGTCTGAAAGCTCTTGGCGTTCCAGAAGCGGACTTCCACCGTGATGCGGTCGGCTTCGAAGTCGGGCAGCACGTTGATGGAACGGATGACGGCTTTTTGGGCGGTATGCAGTTCCACGGGAGCGAGCAGGCCCGCGTAGGCGCCCCGCTGCCACGGATTGCCCAAGGGGAGTTCGGCCACCGGGGTTTCACCGAGCTTGCCCGACTTGTCCGGGGTCTGCACGCGGATGACGAGCAGGTTCTTGTCGGCGGGCTTCAGGGATTTTCCGGCGTCGACGTCGAAGGGAACGTGTCCGTAGGGGCGCACGCCCAGCTGCTCGCCGTTGAGCCACACCGTGCAGTGCGGGTGAACCGCGGGCAGGCGCAGCATGAAGCGCTTGGCGGCTTCCTTGGCGTCCTTTTTCTCCAGCGTGAACTCGCGGAAGTAGAAGCCCACGGTCGCGCCCTCGGGGTTCGACTCGTGCAGGAACAAATGGGGGAGGGTCACCTTCCGGGTGTTGGCCGGTTTCAGGCGGAACCATTGGCCATCCACGCCGGCGTTGGCGGCGTCGAAGCAGAATTCCCAGTTGTCCTCAAAGCGGATGATCTCGGCCATTGCGACTCCAGACCGGAAACGGGCACGCCGCGCCACACGACGCGAAAGTGCGGAATTCCGGGAAAAAAGCGGAATAATGCAAGGTAGAAAAAAGCATTGTGGATTCCCCGGAAATTCAGGAATCACCTGATCTTACACGGGTTATGTGCGGCTCGGATTCTCCTGAAAAACGCGCGGGGATTAGCAGAAATCCGGGCATGAAAAAACCCTCTCCGCGCGCGCGGAGAGGGTTCTGCAAACTTGCGGGTCGCGAGGACGCCGCAGAAAAATCAGACGGCGGGCGTCGTGGTTTCCTCTTCGATGTCGAAGCGCGGCTTCTTCTTCAGCTGCGTGCGGCGGCCGTGCTGCACGTCATCGCCGCTGCCGACGAAGGTGGCCTCGAAACCGGATTCGCCGGCCGGAGCGGCGGCCTCGGCGCGCGGCGCCTCGGGCGTGGCGTTCAGGGGGCGGCGCGGCGGAAGGCCGGCAGGAGCCTCGGAGGCGACGGGCGCTTCGACCACGGCGGAAGACTCGGCGCGCGGCGCGTCACCGAACTCGCGCGGCGGGCGGTTCTCGCGGCCTTCGCGACGCTCGCCGTTATGTTCGCGGCGTTCGCCGCGGTTTTCATTGCGGCCGTCGCGGTTTTCGCGACGTTCGCCCTCGGGGCGACCCTCACGGCCTTCGCGACGCTCGCCGCGGTTTTCGCCCCGGCCGTCACGGTTGCCGTCGCGGCGTTCGCCGCGGTTTTCATTGCGGCCGTCGCGGTTTTCGCGACGCTCGCCCTCGGGGCGACCCTCACGGCCTTCGCGACGCTCGCCGCGGTTTTCGCCCCGGCCCTCGCGGTTGCCGTCGCGGCGTTCGCCGCGGTTTTCATTGCGGCCGTCGCGGCGTTCGCCACGGTTTTCGGGACGGCCCTCGCGGTTGCCGTCGCGGTTTTCACGCACGCGGTTGCCCGCGTCGTCGAGCTTGACGGGCTTCAAGCGCAGCTGCGGCGACATCTTCTTGACGACGGGTTGCTGCAGCAGGTAGTGAACGGTTTTGAGGCGGATCGCGATGAGGATCGTGACCACCAAAGTTGCGGCCGAAAGGGCCAGGGCAATGAATGAAAGCATGGAAGGATTCCTGTTGTGTGTGGCGACGGCGCCCGCAGGCTGCCTGTGTGTCGCGCAAACGCGTCCTGTTCTTTGAGCCGGCCTCCCCGTGGACGCGGAAAAATTCCGGCGAGGGGCGCGGTGCGAATGGTTGAACCGGGTGTTTGGGATTCGGATCGCAAGGATCCCGAAGGCGGGGTCCGCTGTTCAGGCCGCTTGACCGCCCGATGCCCCGGCCATTGTAAGCGGCGGGGTGGGGGCGGGAGCGCAAACACGGAATCTGCTCGCCGGTTCGCCGGATGCGTTTCGGAGGGCTTGGGGCGGGGTGGGATCTTCCCGGCTGTAGTCCCGCGCGGATGGGTCCGGAGGCGGGGGCGGGAGGAGCTTCCGGCAGGGCCGTGGAACGCTCGTGCGAAAAATCGTTAAAACCGGGCTCATCAAGGTCAGAGTGTCCAGGTCGCGGTCTTCGCGACAGAGGACGGACCTCAAGCACCGGAAACAAATCTAGTTCTCCGGTCCCGGATTTCCACCCTTGTCAACAGTTTCCGTCGTTTTAATCTGAATCAAAGTTGACCCCGGAGAGGGGGGCGGGGGGCTACTCCTACTCGTACTCGGGCCAAAATCCGTGGATAAAGGCGAACATTTGAGTACGAGTAGGAGTACGAAGTACGCCTGGAGGGGCCGGATTCACCACATCCCCGGAATTTCATGGTTTTTGCTTAAAACCTGATCCATATTCGCCATACCCCACCCAAAAAAATCCTGACGCAAAAAAGCAATGAACGGATTGACAGATGATTTTATGTGCAGTATATTCGGTGAGGAATCAAGTGCAATTCCATGAAAGCGGGGGTTTCCATGAGTGGCATCCAGACCAAGCAGGATCGCAAGCCGTTGACCGATCGTCAGCGCGAGGTGTTCGAGTTCATCAAGGAGCGGATCCAGTCGACCAGCCGGCCGCCCACGTTGCGCGAGATCGGCACCAAGTTCGAGATCACCTCCACCAACGGCGTGCGCAGCATTCTGCATGCGCTCTCGAAGAAGGGGTACATCGAACGGTCGCCCAAACTGTCGCGCGGCATCGACCTTCCCGAGATGGAGAAGGCCTCCACCGAAGCGTCGCGTGATTCCGTGGTGGAGATTCCCATCCTCGGCCGCGTGGCGGCGGGCACGCCCATCCTCGCGGTGGAAAACCTCGAGGGTACGGTGGTCGTCGACCGCGAGTTCCTGATGCGCCAGGAGAACGTGTTCGCGCTGAAGGTGCAGGGTGACAGCATGAAGGACGCCGGCATCATGAGCGGCGACCTCATCTTCGCGCGTCAGCAGAAGACGGCTGAGCGCGGGCAGATGGTGGTGGCCCTTCTGGGCGAAGAGACCACGGTGAAGTACTACTACCCCGAGGGCGCGTACGTGCGGCTGCAACCTGCGAACGATGCCTACGGACCCATCATCGTCGGCAGCGACATCACCGATTTCTCGGTGCTTGGTCGCGTCATCGGCGTGATGCGGCGGTATTAGGAGCGTACAACGGTACAACGGTACAGCAGTACAACGGTACAACGGTACAACGGTACAACGGTACAGCAGTACAGCAGTACAGCAGTACAACGGTAAAGAAGGGGCACTCTTCCAGAAAGCACCTTCTTCTGATTGAAGAATCGTGTTCTACTGCCGTACCGCTGTACTGTTGTACTGTTCGGTTCCCTTGTTTTTCAATTCGTATTTTCCCGGGCCATGCGCCCGTTTTCTGTTTCGTCCCGAATCGTTCCCGTCCTTTCCGGAATGGTGTTGACGGGCTGCGCGGTGTTGGGATTGCCGGGAGGCGGACCGCAACCGCTTGAGGGCAAACATCCCAACGGCAAACCTCGCTATTTCGTCGACATCGATTCGCTCGGGCGAAAACACGGTGTGGAACGATGGTGGCACGAAAACGGGAACCTCCGCAGCGAAGCGCACTGGGTCGGGGGGCGCCGTTCCGGCGATTACAGGGCCTGGTACCAAAACGGCGTGTCGTGGTACCGCGGTCGCGACAGCCTCGGGGTTCCGGTGGACAGCTTGGTGTTCTGGCACCCGGGCGGCCAGCTGCAAAGCGTGTCGGTCTATCTGAGGGGTAAACCGGTGTCTTTGGAAACGTGGGACACGGCGGGTTACACACCCGCGCAACGGGCTCGGTGGGAGGCCGAGGAGGCCGCGCGCCTTGTCGCGCGGCGTCGCGCCGACTCGCTGGGTGTGGCCCAGGCGACGCGCAACGCCGCGCTGGCCTTATGGGTGCCGCGCGTGCGCGCCACGGTGGAGACTTACTGGAAGCTGCCGGAGTTCCAGAAGAAAGCGCCACGCCGCGCGGTGGCGCGGCTGCGGGTCTCGCCTTACGGCTCGCTACTCGACGTCACGTGGCTTGAGAAAAGCGGGTCGGCGGAGTTCGATCGGCGGGCCGCGCTGGCGCTTGCCAAGATCCGCAAATTCCCCGCACCGCCCGCCGAACTCGGCACCGATCCGTTGAACCTGAGGTACGAGTTCGTCACCCCGGGGTTTGGGGGGGCGAGGAAAAGGTTGCAGCTACGGGATGGAGGAGGGGACGAGTGAGTTCTGAACTCAGAACTCAGAACTCAGAAATGCAGGAAATCATCGCAACATCAGAACATCAGAACATCACAACATCACAACAATGAAACGCAAAGGGTGAGTGAGCTGGTAGCTCGGTGTTTTTATTGCTGTGATGTTGTGATGCTGTGATGAGCGTTTATTTCGTTGACGATCGCCTCATCTTCTTCTTCCGCCCTTAATACCGCCTTCCACTCCTCGCTCAGATCCTGGCCGCTGTTTCGCATGGCGATCAGCACGTTGCGGATGAGCATCCTTCGCCCCGCGCGTTTGAGCGGCGTGTGACGGAGCAGGCTGCGGAAGCCGCCGTTGCGGCGCAGCAGCGTGAGCCATTCCTCACCGGTCTTCGGCCACGCGCCCGGCGCGAGGGGCTCGTCGGCGGGGTGAGGATTTTGCGCGAGTTCCTCGGCGTGGCGGCGCGCGGGTTTGCGGTTCCACGGGCAGGCGTCCTGGCAGGCGTCGCAGCCGTACATCCAGGTGCCGAAACCTTTTGAAACCTCGCGCGGAATCGCGCCCTTGTGTTCGATGGTCCAGTAGCTGATGCACTTGCCCGCGTCGATTCGCCCGGGGGCGACGAAGGCATCGGTGGGGCAGGCGGTGAGGCACGCGGTGCAGCCGCCGCAGAAGTCGGGCGAGGGGCCGGGCGGGCTGCCCAGCGAGGCGGCGTCGACATCCAGAAAAAACCCGGCGATCAAAAATCCGGAGCCGTGGGTTTTGTGGATGAGCGTGGCGTTCTTGCCGCGCCACCCGAGGCCCGCCTCGGCGGCGAGGTCGCGTTCGAACACGGGCGCGGTATCGCAGAAACGTTCGAAGCGCACGTTTGGTGCGGCGACCTTGAGCCCATCCTCCAACCGATCCATGATGCGATGGGCGACGCGGTGGTAATCCTTGCCGCGTGCGTAGGCGGCGACCCGCAGGCCCTTGCGGTCGGATTCGTCGAAGGCGAAGGGGGAGGGTTGGCGGACCGAGAACAGCACCGCGACCTTGGCCCACGGGGCGAACGCGCGCGCATCGGCGCGCTCATCCAGGTCGTTCTCCATGTAGCCGAGCCCGGCGTGCAGGCCTTGCGTGACCCACGACTTTAAATCGTCGCCATGCGGTGCGGGAGGTTTGTCGTCCACAAGCGCCACGTGTCCCCACGACAACACGCGTGGCTCGGTGGTGAAGAAAGTATCAAGAAACGATTTCACGAAGCTCAGGCCTTATGTCTTCCGCTTTTTCTGTCGCGCCGCAGGGTAGAGCACGTTGTTGAGGATGAGCCGATACCCCGGTGAACTTTTGTGGAGATCCAGATCCGTCGGAGCATCGCCCACGGCGTGCGCGTAGTCTTCCGGATCATGCCCGCCATAGTAGGTGAACTGTCCGCGCCCCAGGTTGCCGTGCAGGTAACGAACCGAGGGCTGGTCGACGGCTTCGCCTAAGATAGTGACCGAGGGTTTCACCATCGATTTGGTGAACGAGGTGGTTAGCCCGAGGAACCCGGGGATGACATCCGCGTGGCTTTGCGTGAGCATCGACGGCACGGGGTCGAACTTGGGGCCGAATCCGAACAACGTGAAATCGTTGGCGGCGCGGCGCGAGAGCGTTCCAGTGTTCACCTGGTTGTAATCGAGATCGCCATGGGACACATCCAGCGGGCTGGTGTTGTACGAAAAATTGGTGAAGGCCAGCGTGAGGTTGTAGTCGAGCTTGGCCTTATAGTCGGGAGCCACGGGCGTGCCGTCGTACACGGCGTCGGCGACGTCGGTGTGCGCCGCAGCGAGGGCCATGTCGAGGCTGGCGGTCGCCATGCACATGGCGAGCAGAAATCCGCCGTTCTCCACATACGCGCGAATCGCCAAGGCCACGGCGCGCTTGAGCTTCACGTTGTTCGCGAAACCCAAATCCTTCGCCAGGGCCTCTTGCGTGGTCACCTGGGTTTGATACCACGGGGCGGCCGCGAAGGATCGGTAAAACTTGGAGTACTGGCCGGTGAAATCCTCGTGGTGCAGGTGGAGCCAATCGTACTGCTTGAGCTTGCCCTCGATGATCTCGCGGTCGTAAATGGTTTCGTAGGGGATTTCGGCGTAGGTGAGCGCGAGCGTCACCGCGTCGTCCCACGGCTGGGTGGTGGGCAAGGTGTAAACCGCCATCTTGGGGGCCTTCTCGAGCATCACCGCCTCCATGTCGGAGGATTCGATGGTGCGGCGGATGGCGGCCACCTCGCTTTCGTCGACATCCTCGAACAGCACGCCCCGGCGTGCGGCTTCGCGGCGCAAGGTCTCGGAGTCCTGCAGCAAAAAGGAACCGCCCCGATAGTTCAGCAGCCACTCGACCTTCATGCCCGCGGTCAGGGAATAGTGCGCCACGCCGTACGCTTTCAGGTGGTTCAGCTGCGTGCGATCCATTGGGATCAGCACCTGTGCGGCGGAGACCGTAGCGGCGAGCGTCAGAAGGGCGGTGAGCAGGAAACGGAGCATAAGGGAAAGTTAGTCGGTCACCGGCACCCTTTGATTGGGATAGCGACTGTTCCAGGGGCGTGCCTGTCGAGGATCGGGAGATGACTGAATCCATTCGATGATTGATTTAACCTGAATGGCTCCCGGTGCAACGTTTTACCGTTCCATTTTGAGAACGGAAATTTGTCCCGCTTGGTGCTATTTCAGATGAATCGCGACACGGCACATTACATTCATGATGCGTTCACACACTTATTGAATTGAGGATGGCATGAAAATCTCAACCACGAAACTTGGCGCCTTGTCCATCCTCCCGCTGGTCATTCTTCTCTTATCGGCAGGTTGCACGACCGATGCTTCCCCGGATCCGGATCCCGGAGCAACGTTGGTGGTCCGGTTGGTCAATGCACAAGGACTGCCGCAGAAGTCCGACACACTATTGTGGGCGATCTCTCCAGCAGACGCCGACACCATGATCTGGGGTGATTTCGTGCGTCGCGCCGCCGATGGGAGCCGTTGGGCGTATTATGGCGAACTTCCGGGACCCGGGTTGTTCACGCTTGAAGCGACGTATTGGTTCGCAAGTGGTGAGATAGAGGCCAAAGCCCCGACTGATTGCGGGTGGCATGCTTTCGGAAGGCGCTTTATCCCCACGGATTCATTGAAGCGCGAAATGACCTTGGAAATGCGCGTCGGCATGGCTTGCCAGTAGCGTTCAGATCGGAGTCAGTGTCCCCGATTTGAGATCGAATTCGGGCCACATACCAACTACCACAAACCATGTGCCAATTTCAATCCAACCGCGTCAACACCTCGGGCCCGTTCGCGGTGATCGCAATCGTGTGTTCGTACTGCGCCGACAACGACCCGTCGCGCGTGCGTACGGTCCACTTGTCCTTTTCCACATAAACGCCCGGCTTGCCTTCGTTGAGCATGGGCTCCACCGTGAACACCATGCCCTCGCGGATGCGCTCACCCCGGTCACGCGAGCGGTAGTGCAGCACGTTGGGCTCCTCGTGAAACCCGCGGCCGATGCCGTGCCCGCAGAACTCGCGCACGATGCCGTAGCCGAACTCGTCCGCCAGCTCCTGGATCGCCGAGCCGATGTCGCCGAAGTAGGCGCCGGGCACGGCGGCGGCGATGCCGTCTTCCATGGCGTGTTCGGTGACGTCCATCAATTTCTTCACGTTGGGGGCGATGGTACCCACGGCGAAGGTGCGCGAGGTGTCGCCGTGGTAACCGCCGAGCAAGCAGGTCACGTCGATGTTGATGATGTCCCCTTCCTTCAAAACCTGCGGGCCCGGAATGCCGTGGCACACCACGTCGTTCACCGAGGTGCAGACCGACTTGGGAAACCCGTGGTAGTTCAGCGGCGAGGGAATGGCCCCGGCCTTGATGGTCGCGTTGTGCACGAAGGTGTTGATCTCGTCGGTGGTGATGCCGGGCTTCACCAGTTCGCCCGCGCGGGCGAGGATTTCGGCGGCGAGCACGCAGGATTCGCGGATCAGTTCGATTTCACGGGCGGATTTGATTTTGATGGCCATTGGGGGTAAAAGTAGAATCCGGGGGAACCCCTGAAAATCGGGGGCGAATCGGCGGTTTCGGGAGTGTGGGGTGGGGGGCGGCCGAGTTGGGGACTCCCATGGCCGCTTCGCGATGGGTCAGATTGGGGGAGGGGTCTCCGCGAAGTGGTACATTGCGATCCATGACAGCTCGACTTCTGGCCGCGACCTTGACGATTCCCCTCGCCCTGCTTTTGGGGGGCTGCGGCACCGATTGTCGCAAAACCATGCGCGACGCCGAGTTCGAGTTCACCCAGCGCAACTTCGCACGGGCCGAAAAGCTCTTTGCCGACGCCTACAAGCAGAATCCGGCCAAATGCGCGGACGCGGAGAGCCGAAGGGCGGAGGCGCTGAAGTTTATGGGACGGTGAAGGCAATGCAGCAGTGCAGCAATGCAACAGTGCAACAATAAGTCCGATTTCGAGTGTGGATTGATCTCGTCACATCCTCACACCACTAAATCAAAAGTCCTGGATTTGTTGAGCGGGATTTCCGCGCGCTGTAGCTCTATTGCTGTGAAGCTGTGATGTGGTATTGCCGCATTGCTTTATTGCTGCACTGTGGCCTTGTTTTGGGCCTTCCTTCGGGCCCACCCCAACCCCGCGATCGCCAAGCCTGCCGCCACAAGCCACGGCAACAGGATCACGTTCATGGTGGCCCAGCCCAGTGAGGCCAAAAGCCCTCCGGCGCTGAACGAGCAGACAAGGCCCACGGCCGACACCGACATGTCGTTGATGGCCTGCGCCTTGTTCTTCTCGGCCGCGGTATAGGTTCCGGTGAGCAAGGTCGTCCCGCCGATGTACAGGAAGTTCCAGCCAACACCCAAAAACACCAGCGCGGTCGCGAAGTCGACGAAACCCGTTCCGGACAGCGCGCCCACCACGTGGCCGCCCAAAAGCAACACGCCCGCGAACATCACCGGCAGCACGCCATAGCGTGCGATCAGCGAGCCCGTGAAGAACGAGGGGACGAACATGCCGAGCACGTGGAGCTGAATCACCATGGCGGAGGCGTCGAGACCATGGTGGTGGTGGGCCATGGCGATGGGCGTCGCGGTCATGGCGAGCACCATCACGCCCAGGCCGGTCGCCGCGCCGAACAGGGCGACGAGGTAGGTCGGTTGCCTCACGATCTCGCGCCACCCCCGCTTCGGTCCCGCGAGGTCGGCGACCGTGGGCGCGGGCACGCGCACACCGAGCAGAAGGGCGACGGCGAGGAGTGAGACCAAGGCAAGCAGCAGGAACGAGCCGGCGTACAAATGGTCGGGGATGAGAGGACCGCCCCAGCGCGCCAAAAGCGGGCCGGTGAAGGCGGCGACCACGCCGCCCGCCAGAACGAGCGAGATGGCGCGCGGGCGGAATTCGGCGTCTGAAACCTCACCCGCCGCGAAGCGATAGAACTGCGCGAAGGCCTGGTACGCGCCCACCAGGAACGTCCCTGTGGCGAGGAGTGCGAGCGAGGAGAGGTATACGCCAAGTGCCGCGCACAACCCGCCGAGAAGGCCCAGGAAAGCGCCCAGCAGGAAGCCGCCACGGCGCCCCACGCGCGCCATCCACAGAGAGGCCGGGATGGTCATCGCCGCGCTGCCGAGCAGCATGGCGGCCACGGGGAAGGTGGCCCAGGTCGGGGAGGAGGCGATGCGCGCCCCGGCAAGGCCACCGACGGTGGCGACCATGACGGTTGTGGTCATGAACAGCACTTGCGCCATCGCGAGGCGCAGCACCTGACGATGGCCGGCGTTGGTCAACATCCGTCCGGTGCGATCAGGCTTCGGGTTCCGGCGCGTCGGCGTCGGGCGCCTGCGCCGCCGTGGTATCCGGCTTTTGCGCGCCTTCGTTGCCCGTGAAGGCCTTCCAGTAGAACTGGTGCAGGATCATGCCGAGCACGGCCTTTTCATCGTCGGATTTGATCAGATCCTCCAGCAGCGGGATCATGCGCTTCGCGCCGTTCTTCTCGGTTTGCTTGAGGTTGCGGTACGCTTGTTCGAGGTACACCGAGGCGCGCTCGCCGATCACCTTGTTCAGCTGGGATTCGGTCGGCAGGGTCTTCTTGATGAAGGGAATGCCGAACTTCTGCGCCGTGTTCTTCAGCGCCATTTCTTCGACCAGGCCGACGAACGAAATCGCCTGGCCCGAGTTGCCCGCGCGCGCCGTGCGGCCGCTGCGGTGCACGTACACCTCGGAGTCATCGGGGTGGTCGTACATGAACACGTGGCTGAGGCCGTTGATGTCGATGCCGCGCGCGGCCACGTCGGTGGCCACCAGAAAGCGGATGGTGCCGTCCTTGAGGTCGCGGATCACCTGCTGGCGCTCCTTTTGGCCCACGTCGCCCGAGATGATGCCGATGCGCAGGCCGCGCGCGCGCAGGTATTCGTGCACGTAGGCGGTGTCGCGGCGGGTGTTGCAGAAAATGATGGCCGACTCGGGGTTTTCGAGTTCGATCACCTGCAGCAGGGCCTTGTCCTTGTCGTGCGGGTCGACCGTGTAATAGGCGTGCTCCATGCTCGACACCGACACTTCGGTGGGGCACAGGCTGAGGAACTTGGGGGCGCGCATGAACTCGTTGGCCAGGCGCTTCACGTTCACCGGCATGGTGGCGGAGAACATGTAGGTGCAGCGCTCGCGCGGCAGGTACGACTGAATGCGCTTCATGTCGGGGTAGAACCCCATGCCCAGCATCTCGTCGGCCTCGTCCATCACCAGGTCGCGGATCGACTTCAGGCTCAGGTTGCCGTTCATCACGTGGTCGAGCAGGCGGCCCGGCGTGCCCACCACGATGTGCACGCCTTCCTTGAAGGCGTCGAGCTGGGGCTGGTAGCCCACGCCGCCGTACACCGCCACCGACTTGATGCCCAGGGGCGCGCCGAACTTCACGGCTTCTTCATGCACCTGCAGCGCGAGCTCGCGGGTGGGGAGCATCACCAAAAGCTGGGGATGCTTGTGGTCCTTCTCGATCACCTGCAACAGCGGCAACAAAAAAGCCCCGGTCTTGCCGGAGCCCGTCTTGGACTGCACGATGATGTCTTGCGCGTTGAGGATGTACGGCGCGGCCTTCTTCTGCACGAGCATGAGGTCGCTCCAGCCTTGGGCCTTCACGATGGCGCGCAGGTTCTCCGGCAACTGGTCGATGGTCATGTCGGGCAGCGGGGGCTGCGGCTCGATGATCGTGAACTTGTCGGCGTTGGCGTAGGGGTTGGGCTTGAGCCCTTCGGTCTGGTCGGTCATGCGTTTCGATTCGGTTGGGAAAGGGCCAAAGGTAGAAAACCGGGGGTGGGGGCCAATTAATGGGGAATGGGTAATGGGGAATTGGGAATAAAGCTCCAGTAAAAGCAGGCTCGTGTGGTTTTTTTATTCCCCATTCCCCATTCCCAACTCCCAATTGCCCATTGTCACCGCACTCCCGCCCCATCCGGTGCGGCCGCCGTCAGCGGGCCTGCCGGCGTCACCAGCGTTTTTCCCACGTACGCCACAACCCCGCCTTGGACGGACAGCGTGACCTTGTCGAAATCCTTGATGGTGATCTGGGCCTTGGGGGCGCGGTCGATGCCTGCGACCGTCACCGCGTCTCCCACAGCGGCGGTGCCGGGGTTCACCAGCGCCAGGCGCAGGGTTTTGCCTTCGGCATCCTGTTCCGCATCGGCGGCGAGCAACATGCCGTGGCTCTCGATGCCGCGCAGCTTGGCGGGCTTGAGGTTGGCCACCAAGACGGCGGTGCGGCCCGTCAATTCCTCCGGCGTCAGATACTTCCGGAGCCCAGCGCACACCGTGCGGGGTTCCGCTTCGGCTGCATCGACCTTGAGGACATACAATGCTTCCGCTTCCGGGTGATTTTCAACAGACAGGATCTTCACGACGCGAAGGTCGATCACCGCGAAAGGATCGGACGGGGCCGCAACAGGCGCGGGCGCGTCAGGTTTCTTCACCTCGATGCGCGGGAATAGGGGAGAGATGGGCGAGAGGGTGAACGTCCCGAAAGTACGCCACTGGAGTTGTTTCTTGCTTTCCTCGAACGTGAATCCCAAAGCTGCGAGTGCTTCGCCCATCTTGCCAGGCATGACGGGGTGGAGGAGCGTGAAGCCGATGCGCAGAGCTTCGGCGGCATGCCACAGGACGACCTTGAGGCGTTCCTTGTCATCTTCCGTGCCTTTCGCAAGTTTCCACGGGGCTGTGACTTCGAAGTAGCGGTTAACCGCACGGAATATCGTCAGTGCTTCTTCAACTACGGCGCTGAGTTGAACGCCATCGACTTTACGTGGAACTTCCGACACGGCGCGATTTGCTGCAGCGATCAGGTCGTCATCGACGGTCCCGCTCGAAGAACCGGCGGTTAACACCGAACCCACACCTTCACCGAGTTTGATTACCCGACTCAACCCATTCCCCACATCGTTCGCCAAGTCAGCGTTGATGGTGTTGATGAACGTCTCTTCCGTGAACGACGCATCCTGCCCCACCACCATCGCGCGGATGAGGAAGAAGCGGAAGGCATCGGCGCCGAACTTGTCCTTCATCGCCAACGGACTCACCACGTTGCCCGTGGTTTTGCTCATGCGGGCGTTATCGATGAGCCACCAGCCGTGCGCCAGAATCTGCTTCGGGAGCGGAAGGCCCAGCGCCAACAGAATCGTGGTGAAGTACACCGCGTGCGTGGTGAGGATGTCCTTGCCGATCAGGTGCAGCGACGCGGGCCATTCGGGGGCGTTGGGGTCGTTCGGGCTTCCCAGTCTGGTCGCTGTCACGTAATTGAGCAGGGCATCCACCCACACGTACGACACATACTCTTCGTCGAACGGGAGCGACACGCCCCACGCCAGTCGTGACTTGGGGCGGCTGACGCACAGGTCGTTCAGATCTTGCCGCAGAAAACCGAGCACCTCGTTCTTGCGGAACTCGGGCGCGATGAAGCCGGGGTTGGCCTCGATGTGGTCGATGAGGCGCTGCTTGAACGCCGACATTTTGAAGAAATAGTTCTTCTCGGTGATCCACTCCACCGCGCGGCCGCTGATGGGATCCTTGCCGTCGACGAGCTCGTCCTCGCCGAAGAACCGCTCCTCGGTCGTGGAATACCACCCCGCATACTCTTGCGTGTAGATGAAGCCGCCGGCCTGCAGCTTCTCGAACTGCGCGCGCACGAAATCGACGTGCGCTTTTTCGGTGGTGCGGATGAACCGGTCGTACCCGATGTTCAGCCCCGCCCAAGCCTCCTTGAACCGCGCGGCGTAACCGTCGCAGTATTCGCGCAAGGCCTGAGCGTCATTCGGGTCGATGCCGCGTTTGGCCGCCGCTTGCTGCACCTTCTGCCCGTGCTCATCCGTCCCCGTGAGGAAATACGTCTGTTGCCCGAACAACCGCTTGTACCGCACCAGCACATCGGCCAAAATGGTGGTGTACGCATGCCCGATGTGGGGCACGTCGTTGACGTAATAGATCGGCGTGGTGACGTAGAAGGGGGAGGATGACATGGAGGGGAAAGGTAGCTAAGGGGGAAATGAACAATGCTCAATGAGCAATGCTCAATAAAACAGTACAGCAGTACAACGGTACAGCAGTAAGACCCATTCGTGGGGGCGTTGGCGACTCTACCGTTCTACCGTTGTACTGCTGTACTGTTCAGGCATCTCATTTCGCGTTCAACTTGACGACATCCCCGATGACAACCAACGTGGGCGAATCGAACCCGGCCTTCGCGGTTTCCTCGCGCAGCGTCGCCAGCGTGGCGCGCAGCACGCGTTGTTCGGGCAGTGACCCGTCCTGGATCGCCGCCGCCGGCGTCTCCGGCGCGTAGCCTTTGGCCAACAGAATCGGGACGATTTCCTCCAGGCGGAACAGCGACATGAGCAGCACCAGCGTGTCGGCCTTGGGGAAATCCTGGTTGACATCGTGCCCGGCCACGCCCGAGGCCACGGCGAAGGAGCGCGCGGTGCCGCGGTGGGTGAGGGGGATGCCCGCCAAGGCGGGCACGGCGACCGATGATGAGATGCCGGGCAACACTCGCCACGATAGCCCTGCGGCCTCCAGCGCCAAGGCCTCCTCGTACCCGCGTCCGAACACAAAGGGGTCTCCACCCTTGAGGCGCACCACGCGCTTGCCCGTGCGCGCGTGCTCGATCAAAATCTCGTTGATGCGATCCTGCCGCAGCGATTCGAAATGCCCGCGCTTTTCCACCGGCACGCGCACGCACGTGGGCGGCACCATCTCCAGCACGGCCTGCGACGCCAGGCGGTCATACAACACCACCTCCGCATTCTTCAGCGCCTCCGCCGCGCCCAAGGTCAAAAGCGAGGGGTCGCCCGGCCCCGCGCCGACCAATAGGACGGGATGTGCGATGGGGGAATCCTCCCGCAGGGATGACGCATGCATCATCCCTGCGGGATCTGGGGTCGGCGCGCGATTGCCCTCGTCGATTTCATCGGCCATGCGACGCGCGGCCTCCACGCCGTGATCGCGCACCTGGGCTGCCAACGCCTCGAACGGCCACGCGTCGCTGGGCCCCTTGAAACCGCGGCGCTCGCGCACCACGGCGAGAATCTCCGTCAGTTCGCCCCATTCCTCGCCGAGGACGGAGGACAGCGTGCGCTTCAAGTGACGGGTGAGCGCGGGCACCTGGCCCGAGGTGCTCACCGAAACCGTCACCCCGCCCCGGCGCACCACGCCGGGAACGATGAAGGTGCCGTCCTTCGCGCGGTCGGCGCGGTTGCAGGGAATGCCGCGCGCGCGGCAGGCCTCGGCCACCGCGGCGTTCACCGCCGTCACGTCGGTGCAGGCGAACACCAGCATCTGGCCTTCCACATCCTTGGCCTCAAAGGCGCGTTCGTGCCACGTCAGCCCCGGAACCAACCGGCGCGTGGCCTCGGCCAACACGGGTGACACCAGGGTTACGCGCGCGCCGCAGGAAAGCAGCTCGGGAAGCTTGCGCGCCGCGACGCCGCCGCCGCCCACCATGAGAACGGCGCGGCCCTGCAGGTCGATTTCAAGCGGGTAAAAGCGGGGGGAAGGCATGATGTAAAGGTAGACGATGGATGAAAATCAGAAATCAAAAATCAGAAATCAGAAAGAAAACAGGAACTTACGGCGGCGTCTGTGTACCAGGCCGAAATCTGATGGGAATGGTTGTCTTTGCGCGTCATTTCTGATTTTTGATTTCTGATTTCTGAATTAAAAAAAGCGGCTCCTTGTGGGAGCCGCTTTTTTCGTTCGTCCTGTGCGCGTTGCGCTTAGTTCTCCTGCTGCGCCTCGCGCGAGGGCGTGCGCGTGCGGAGGTAGTGCGTCAGGGACATCACGCCCACCACCAGAAAACCCACCGCATACAGGCCCAGGAACGGCCCCACGAGATACTTCTCGGCGGAGGTGTAGTCGATGAAGCCCACGAGGCAGTAGGCGCCCAGACCCAGCTCGAACGCCGCGGCCACGGGGAACTTGGTCTTGTGGTAGGCCTTGGCGGTTTGCGCCTTCACGCCCTTGTCGCCCGCCTTGGGCGTGCGCACGAAGGTGCCCTTGTCACCCGAAAGGGCCGAGAGCACGGCGCGTGTGTTGTTGAACGCCACGCCCACGCCCACCGCCATCAAGGTCGGCAGCGAAAGCATGCGGTTCATCCAGTTCTTGCTCGACATTCGCTGCGCGACGAGGTACAGAATGGTGGGGGCCAGCGACGAGATCACGATGAGCACGCACAGGGCGGTGAAGGCGAGGGTGCTGACCTTGAACGGGAACCAGTACAACAGCGGGAGCGCGAGCAGCGCGGTGAGCATCATCAGCGGGTGGATCGAGTAGTGGGTGGTGTGCAGAATGGCCTGCAACTTCACGCGGAAACCCACGTCGGACTTGAGCACCTTGGGCAAAAGCTTCATCGCGGTCTGGATGGAGCCCTTGGCCCAGCGGAACTGCTGCGACTTGAAGGCGTTGATGTCCGCGGGGAGTTCGGCCGGCACCACCACGTCGTAGGCGAACTTCATTTTCCAGCCCTTGAGCTGGGCGCGGTAGGAGAGGTCCATGTCCTCGGTGAGGGTGTCGCCTTCCCAGCCGCCGGCGTCGACGATGGCCGACTTGCGCCACACGCCCGCGGTGCCGTTGAAGTTCATGAACAGGCTGCCCCACGAACGGGCCGACTGCTCGATCACGAAGTGACCGTCGATGCCGATGCTTTGCGCGAGCGTGAGCGAGGACTCCTGCGAATTCAGGTGGCCCCAGCGGGCCTGCACCAAACCGTACTGCTCGTTCATGCACAGGAAGGGAACGGTGCGCAGCAGGTAGTCGGACGGGGGCACGAAGTCGGCGTCGAAAATGGCGAGAAATTCGCCGCGCGCCACGTCCATGCCTTCGTTGAGCGCGCCGGCCTTGTAATCCTTGCGGTTGGTGCGGTGGATCAGCTTGATGTCGTGACCCTTGGCGCGCATTTCGTCGACGATGGCCTGGGCGATGGCGTCCGAGCCGTCGATGGAGTCGTCGAGGACCTGGATCTCATGCTTGCCCGCGGGGTATTCCAGCTCGCACACCGAGCGGATGAGGCGCTCGATGACGTTGGCCTCGTTGAACACCGGCAGCTGGGTGGTGACCACGGGCAGGCGGTCCATGCCCCCGGTCGCGTAGAAGCGGCGCAGGGCGCGGCGATCGCTGACCACCTGCTGGCGGTGGTTGCGCAGGAAGATGTACAGCAGCCAGTAGCAGTTGATTCCGTAGGTGAACAGGCCGATCGAAGCGATCGCGTAGAGACCGAAAATGGAATACAACACCGTGTTCGACAGCATTAGGGGGTTCCCGGCGGGATGGAGGAGGTGCAGGAAACCGACGCGATATGCCGGGAATTCAGGGTTCCCGTTCGCCTTGTGAGGCCGTGGACGCCAGAACGTCTCGATTCGCGCTGCTGCACATCCAAAATTTAGTACTGGAATGCAACGCTTCCAGTCGTTCGCGCCCGATTTCTTTTGGCGAAACGGCGCAGTTCGTGTAAGGGTTTGTCAGGGCGGGGTTTGCAGGGCTCGTGCCGAGCGCCGCAAGCCGGGAAGTCGTGAATCGGTCAGTTGACATCGGCGCGGAGGCGCGGAACGGCGCGGCATCAGCCATCGAGCGACCCCAGGATCGATCATTCGGGCTGCGCTATCTTTGCCGCATGCCTTCATCCGATGACACGCCGCCGTCCGGTTCAACCCGTCCCCGCTTGGCCCCCGGCATTTTGTTGTCGGCGCGCGAGCAGCTGGAAGACCCGCATTTTGCCCGATCGGTGGTTCTGTTGTGCCAGCACAGCGCCGAGGGCGCTTACGGACTGGTTTTGAACCGTCCGTCCCACATGCCGCTTCGCGAGATTTTCGAATTTCCGCCGCAAATTCCCGCTGGTCGTTCCCTCACGCGGCGCGTCTACATCGGTGGCCCCGTGCAGCCCACCGAACTTCAGATTCTTCAGCTGGGCGAGCCCGTCGCTCCCGAAACCATGGAAATCGCGCCGGGGGTGCACATGGGGGGACGTTGGGAGAGCCTTGAGGAGATCCTCGGGCCCGATCCCGCGCGCGTGCGCCTGTTCTTGGGGTACGCCGGCTGGGGAGAGGGCCAGCTTGAAGAGGAAATCGAAAGCGGCGCGTGGGATGTTCTGCAGGGGGATGTCAAACGCGTTCTGGAGTCGCCCGATGAAGCCTGGACCGATGGGGGAGCGAGCTTGCGACGCCTTCTCAACCCCGAAAACTCCGACTGAAGCCGCGGGGCGCCTGCATTTCATGGGTTTGGATTCCTGAAAACGTTCTTATTTTTGACACCTTGCCCCCGGAACCGGTTTTCGAGTTTCCGGCGGGTCGTCGTGCTTTTTCGCCTGTGAGGCGGAGGTACGGTCGTCACAATGTCTGCGTTTTTCTGGATTTTGCTTGGAGAGGCGGTCTGTCATGGAAACTCGGTATCCCCTCGCGGAAGGATTGTACGATCCCCGTTACGAACACGACGCCTGCGGCGTCGGCTTCGTGGTTCACATCAAGGGGCAAAAATCCCATGAGATCGTGGCCCAGGGCATCCAGCTCCTCGTGAACCTCGAGCACCGCGGTGCGGCGGGCGCGGAGCACAATTCGGGCGACGGCGCGGGCATACTGACCCAGATTCCCCACAAGTTCTTCGCCAAGAAGGCCCTTGATGCGGGCTTCACGCTTCCTGCGGCCGGAGATTACGGCGTGGGCCAGCTTTTCCTGCCGCTCGACAAGACCGAGCGCGAGGCCGTGCGGGCGCTGTTCGTCAAGTGCGCGGCCGAGTGCGGGCAGACCATTCTCGGGTGGCGCAGCGTGCCCACCTACAACGGCGACGTGGGCGAGTCGGTGAAGGCCGTGGAGCCGTCGCACGAGCAGGTGTTCTTCGGCCGCGGCGCCGACGCGCCCGATGCGGCCGCCTTCGAACGCAAGCTGTACGTGGTGCGCAAGTACGCCGAACGCACCATCCGCGAGAGCGGCCTGCCGGGTGCGGGTCACTTCTACTGCGGTTCGCTGTCGTCCAAGACCATCGTGTACAAGGGGTTGTTCACCTCGACGCAGGTGCTCGACTATTTCCCCGACCTCACCGACGTCGACTTCGAGTCCGCGCTGGCGCTGGTGCACAGCCGCTTCTCCACCAACACCTTCCCGACCTGGCCGCTGGCCCACCCGTTCCGCTACCTCGCGCACAACGGCGAAATCAATACGCTGCGCGGCAACGAGAACTGGATGCGCGCGCGCGAGTCGCTGCTGGAGTCGAAGCTGTTCACAAACGATGAAATCGCGAAGCTGCTGCCGATCATCGACCCGCAGGGTTCCGACTCGGCCAAGCTCGACAACGTGGTGGAACTGCTTTTGATGGGCGGGCGCAGCCTGCCCCACGTGATGGCCATGCTCATCCCCGAGGCCTGGGAAAAGGACCCGGACATGAGCGCCGAGAAGCGCGCCTTTTACGAATACCACGGGACCATCATGGAACCGTGGGACGGCCCGGCCTCGGTGGCTTTCACCGACGGTGAGATCATCGGCGCGACGCTCGACCGCAATGGTCTGCGTCCTTCGCGCTATCAGCTGACGTCCGACAACGTGCTCGTGATGGGTTCGGAAGCCGGCGTGCTGGCCTTCCCGCCCGAGAACATCGTGCTCAAGGGCCGTCTGCAGCCCGGCAAGATGTTCGTGGTGAGCCTGGCCGAAGGCCGCATCATCCCCGATGAGGAGATGAAGCACACGCTGGCCTCGCGTCAGCCCTACGAGGAGTGGCTGCGGAAGGGCAAGATCGACCTCGCCAGCCTCTCGCCCTCGCGCGAGATCAAGCAGCCGGCGCCCGAGACGGTGCTGCGCCGCCAGAAGTTCTTCGGCTACACGCTGGAGGACCTCAAGATCCTCATGTCGCCGATGGTGAACGGCGGCGAAGAGGCCCTGGGTTCCATGGGCACCGACACGGCCCTGGCCGTGCTGTCGGACAAGAGCCGCAACCTCTTCGACTACTTCCACCAGCTGTTCGCGCAGGTGACCAACCCCCCGATCGACAAGGATCGGGAGGAGATGGTCATGTCCCTCACCACCTTCGTGGGCAAGGAGGACAACCTCCTCGAGGAGACGCCGGATCATTGCCGCACCATCGAGCTGCCGCACCCCGTGCTCACCAACGACGAGCTGGAGCGTCTGCGCTGGGTGGACAAGAACCACTTCCAGGCCAAGACCATTCCGCTGGTGTTCAAGGCCGAAAGCGGCACCAACCGTCTCGAGAAGGCGCTGGAGCGCATCCGCCGTCTGGCCACCGAGGCCGTGCAGGAAGGCTACAACGTTCTCGTGCTGTCCGACCGCCCGGTCGACTCCGACCACGCCGCCATCCCGTCGCTTTTGGCCGTTTCCGCGGTTCACCACCACCTGATCCGCGAAGGCCTGCGCGCCCGCTGCGGGCTGGTGATCGAAACCGGCGAAGCCCGCGAGGTGCACCACTTCGCCCTGCTGCTCGGCTACGGCGCGAGCGCCATCAACCCCTACCTCGCGTTCGAATCGATCGAGGACATGCGCCGCCGCAAGCTGTTCAAGGACGGCCTCACGCTCGAGAAGGCGGAGCAGAACTACGTGAAGGCCGTGAACAAGGGCCTTCTCAAGGTCATTTCCAAGATGGGCATTTCGACCATCCAGTCGTACATCGGCGCGCAGATCTTCGAGGCCGTGGGCCTGGGCAACGCGGTGGTGGACGAATACTTCACCGGCACCGCCTCGCGCATCGGCGGCATCGACCTCGCCACGCTCGAGGAGGAGACGCTGGTGCGTCACCGCTTCGCCTACCCGTCGCACGAGGAAGAACCCACCGACATCGAGGTGGGCGGCCAGTACCAGTGGCGTCAGCGCGGCGAGCGCCACATGCTCACCCCCGACGTGGTGCACAAGCTGCAGCACGCCGTGCGCACGAACAACTACAAGCTGTACGAGGAGTACACGCGCCTCATCGACGTGCAGGGCGACGCGCCCATCACGTTGCGCGGTCTGCTCGACTTCGCCGCCGGCGAGCCGATCCCCCTCGAGGAGGTCGAACCGGCCGAGAACATCCTCAAGCGCTTCGCCAGCGGCGCGATGTCGTTCGGCTCCATCAGCTGGGAGGCGCACACCACGCTCGCCATGGCGATGAACCGCATCGGCGCGCGCTCCAACACGGGCGAGGGCGGCGAGGATCCGCTGCGCTTCAAGCCGCTGCCCAACGGCGACAGCATGCGCTCCAGCATCAAGCAGGTGGCCTCGGGCCGCTTCGGCGTGACCAGCGAATACCTGGTGAACGCGGATGAAATCCAGATCAAGATGGCGCAGGGCGCGAAGCCCGGCGAGGGCGGTCAGCTTCCCGGCTGGAAGGTGGACAAGTTCATCGCCAAGACGCGTCACAGCACGCAGGGCGTGGGCCTCATCTCCCCGCCGCCGCACCACGACATCTACTCCATCGAAGACCTCGCGCAGCTGATCTTCGACCTGAAGAACAGCAACGACCAGGCCCGCATCAGCGTGAAGCTCGTCGCCGAAGTCGGCGTGGGCACCGTGGCCGCGGGCGTGGCCAAGGCGCACAGCGACGTGATCCTGATCGCCGGCTATGACGGCGGCACGGGCGCCTCGCCGCAGACCTCCATCAAGCATGCGGGCCTGCCGTGGGAACTCGGATTGTCCGAAGCCCATCAGGTGCTCATCAAGAACGGCCTGCGCTCGCGCGTGGTGCTGCAGACCGACGGCATGCTCCGCACAGGCCGCGACATCGCGATCGCGACGCTGCTCGGCGCCGAGGAGTGGGGCGTCGCCACCGGCGGCCTCATCGCCATGGGCTGCATCATGATGCGCAAGTGCCACCTGAACACCTGTCCGGTCGGCATCGCCACCCAGGACCCGGATTTGCGCAAGCTGTTCCCGGGCGAGATCGAGCATGTAGTGAACTTCTACAAGTTCCTCGCCGAGGACATGCGCAAGCACATGGCCGCGCTGGGCTTCCGCACCGTCGACGAAATGGTCGGCCGCGTGGACAGGCTGAAGGCGCGCGAAGGCGTGAACCACTGGAAGGCCAAACACCTCGATCTCGACAAGATCCTCTACGGCATGGGCAAGCAGGTCGGCAACATGCACTGCTGCGACAAGCAGGACCACGGCCTTGAGAAGGCCCTCGACTGGAAGCTGATGGAGGCGGCGAAACCCGCCCTCGAATCCGGCAAGCCGGTGAAGGCCACCTTCGAGATCCGCAACGTGCACCGCACGGCCGGCACCATCCTGTCCTCCAACGTCACGCGCAAGTACGGCGCCGCCGGCTTGCCGGAGGACACCATCCACCTGAAGTTCACCGGTTCCGCCGGCCAGAGCTTCGGCGCGTTCGCCACGCCGGGCGTCACCCTCGAGATCGAAGGCGAAGCCAACGACTACGTGGGCAAGGGGCTCTCCGGCGGCAATATCATCGTGTATCCGCCGAAGGTTTCCACCTTCGTGCCGGCCGACAACGTGATCGTGGGCAACGTGTGCTTCTACGGCGCCACCAGCGGCGAGGCGTACATCCGCGGCAAGGCGGGCGAGCGTTTCTGCGTGCGCAACTCGGGCGCCGAAGTGGTGGCCGAGTCGTGCGGCGACCACGGCTGCGAATACATGACGGGCGGGCGCCTCGTGCTGCTCGGTTCCATCGGCCGCAACTTCGGCGCGGGCATGAGCGGCGGCATCGCCTATCTGTTCGACCCCGAAAACAAGGCGCCGGCGAACATCAATCGCGAGATGGTCGATCTCGAAGAGGTGACCGAGGCCGAAGAGGCCATCGACCTCAAGGCTCGCATCGAGCGTCATTTCGAGTACACGGGCAGCGCGGCCGCCAAGGAAATTCTGTCTGACTGGAAGAACAGTCTGAAGAAGTTCGTGAAGGTGATGCCGCGGGACTACAAGCGCGCGCTGGCCGAAATGGCCGCCGAAACCATGGCGAAGGGGTAAGGGCAATGGGCAAGGTTACAGGTTTCAAGGAGTTCGGTCGGAAGGTTCCCTCCTACCTTCCCGTGGAAGAGCGCGTCAAGAACTACGACGAGTTCGTGGTGCAGATGCCGGTGGAAGAGGTGCAGACCCAGGGAGCGCGCTGCATGGACTGCGGCATCCCGTTCTGCCACACCGGGTGCCCGCTGGGCAACATCATCCCCGATTTCAACGACCACGTGTTCAACGGGAAGTGGGAAGCGGCCCTCAAGAGCCTGCTCTCCACCAACAACTTCCCCGAGTTCACCGGCCGCATTTGCCCGGCTCCCTGCGAGTCGGCCTGCGTGCTGGGCATCAACAAGCCCCCGGTGACCATCAAGAACATCGAAGTCTCGATCATCGACCACGCGTACGCGCAGGGCTGGATCAAGCCGACCCCGCCGCCGTACCGCACGGGCAAGAAGGTCGCCGTCATCGGTTCCGGTCCCGCGGGCCTGGCCGCCGCCGATCAGTTGAACAAGGCCGGTCACCTGGTGACGGTTTACGAGCGTTCCGACCGCCTCGGCGGTTTGCTGCGCTACGGCATCCCCGACTTCAAGCTGTCGAAGAAGGTGGTGCAACGCCGCGCCGACCTGATGGCCGCCGAAGGCGTGACCTTCCGCACCAATGCCGAAGTGGGCAAGAACGTTTCGGTCGAGGAGCTGAAGGCCTATGACGCCGTGGTGCTCGCCGGCGGTTCCACCCTCGCGCGCGATCTGCCCATCCCGGGCCGTGACGCGAAAGGCGTGTACCTGGCCATGGATTTCCTGCGTCAGAACAACAAGCGCGTGGCCGGCGATACCTTCACGGCCGAAGAAGAGATCAAGTCCACCGGCAAGAACGTCGTCGTCATCGGCGGCGGCGACACCGGCTCCGACTGCGTGGGCACCTCCATCCGTCACGGCGCCAAGTCGGTGACGCAGATCGAGCTGCTCCCCAAGCCTCCCGAGACGCGCACGGTGGAAACCCCGTGGCCGCAGCACCCGGGCCCGCGCATGCTGTCCACCTCGAGCTCGCAGGCCGAAGGCTGCGTGCGCGACTGGTCGGTGCTCTCCAAGGAGTTCCTCAAGGACGCCGAGGGCAACCTCACCGGCATCCGCGCGGTGCGTCTCAAGTGGGAAGGCCCCAAGTTCACCGAAGTGGAAGGCAGCGAGTTCATCATGCCCGCCGAGCGCGTGTACCTGGCCATGGGCTTCCTGCACCCCGAGCACAGCCTCCCCGACCAGCTGGGCGTGGAGAAGGACGAACGCGGCAACGTGAAGGCCAACCCGAAGGATTACAGCACCTCGGTGCCGGGGATCTTCGCGGCGGGCGACATGCGCCGCGGTCAGTCGCTGGTGGTGTGGGCGATCTCCGAAGGCCGCGAATGCGCGCGTTCGGTGGACGCGTACCTGAACGGCGGCGTCACGCGCCTGGAGGCCAAGGCCAAGTCGCTGGCCGAGGTCAGCGCGTAAGCGGTTGCAGCTCACGGCTGAACGAAAAACCCCGTCCGGAAACAGGCGGGGTTTTTTATTGCGGGACATTCCGGCCATTGCGGCGGCTTGGGACGTTTTGGAGGCGGGCATCGGGTGAGGAATGAGGTCGCCGGCGGGAGGACGCGGCGACGACCGATGCAATCGTGTACCTTCCAGCCATGAACCCGCCTCCGGTCCTCTCCGGTTTCCGCATTCACCTCCCCCGGTACCGGGGCGCCCATGCCGACGTGGTGCGGTGGCTGGCGGCCGCGCACGCGCGCGCCGAGCAGACGCTCCGCGACGGCGATTCCAGCTTCAACCCCGATGCGTTCCGTCGGCAAATGGAGCGTCACCTGCGCCGGTACGCCCCTTCGCCGGAGACCGTGGGGTTCCGGTACAGCGACATCGGCGAATTCCTGGACGAAAACTTCGCGGACAAGGCGCTTTTTCCGGTCGACCGCCTGCCGCAGGGGGTGGCGACCGCCGCGCGCATGGATGCCTTCGCCGCCATGGCGGAGCGCGCCGTTTCCGCCCTGTACGCCGAAGAGGGCGGGGGAGAAGCGGATCCGCCGCGCGATATCGTGCAGGTGACCTGCACGGGGTACTCGGCCCCGTCGGCACCCCAGGTGATGATCGAAGAGCGCGGCTGGCAGTCGGCGACGCGCGTCACTCACGCCTACCATATGGGCTGTTACGCCGCCCTGCCCGCGGTGCGCATCGCGGCGGGTTTCCGGGCCGCGGACCTCGGAGGTGCGGCGGCCGCCCCCGGTCGTTGCGACATCGTTCACACCGAGATCTGCTCGTTGCACCTCAATCCCGCCTGCCACGACGCCGAGCAGTTGGTCGTGCAATCGCTCTTCGCCGACGGGTTCATCCGCTACAGCCTCGGCGACGCACCGCGCGCGGGCGCCGGTCTCGAGGTTCTGGGGTTCGCCGAGCGCATCGTGCCCGATTCCCTGGTCGACATCCGCTGGGCCCCCGGCGATTTCGGCATGCGCATGACGCTCTCGCGCGACGTTCCCGACAAGGTGGGGCCGCAGCTCGGGGCCTTCACCGACGCACTGGCCGAATCCTCGGGGTTCACGCGCGCCGCGCTCGACCGTGCCGTGTGGGCGGTTCACCCGGGGGGGCCGCGCATCGTGGACAAGGTGCAGGAGTGGATGAACCTCGAGGCCGCGCAATTGCGCGCCACACGCGAAATCCTCTACGAACGGGGCAACATGTCGTCGGCCACCCTGCCTCACATCTGGGACCGCATCACGGGCGATGAAACGGTGGAGGCCGGCACGCTCGTGGTGAGCCTGGCATTCGGACCGGGCCTGACGATCTACGGCGCGGTGATGCGCAAGGTCCGGAGCTGACGCGCATGCCTCCCGAGTATTTTCCGGCCCTCGTCCCGTTCGCGCTCGGCGTGTTCGCGCTGCAGGGGTTCTTGATGGCGGTCGACGAATTTTGGTTTCACCGGCGCCGCGATCTTCCGCGCTGGGAGCGCCTCGGCCATCCGCTCGATACCCTGACGGTGCTCATCCCGATTTTTCTGGCCGTCAGGTTTCCGTTCGCGGCTCCTTGGGCCCCCGCATTCGTCGCCCTTGCCCTGTTTTCGTGCGTGTTCGTCACCAAGGATGAATGGGTTCACGCCCGTTACAGTCCTCCTGCGGAACAGTGGATCCACGCCCTGCTCTTCATCCTTCACCCGCTTTTGTTGATGGCGGTCTTTTTGTTATGGCGGGCCGGTCATACCGGCTGGCTGGTGGCGCAAACCTGTGTCGTCACCGCGTTTCTGACGTGGCAAATCCTGTATTGGAACGGACCATGGGCCCCTTCACTTCGAAACACCCGGTAAACAACGCCTTCTACGACACGTTGGGGGAGCGGTGGCTGCACGCGCAGGACGATCCCGTGGCGCTGTTGCGGGCGGAAGGCGCGGCGAAGCAGGCATGGGTGCGGAGGCAACTCGAACGGTTCGCGACGGGGAGCACCGCGCCGCTCACGATCCTAGACGTGGGGAGCGGCGCGGGGTTTCTGGCGCGCGCGCTCCGCGAGGAGGGGCACAGCGTGCACGCGCTCGACTTCTCGCTTCCAAGCCTGCGAGTGTCGCAGTCGCGTGATGCCTCGGTGCGGCACCTGCGCGGCGACGCGCTGCGCCTGCCCTATAAGGACGGGGTTTTCGAGGTGGTGACCTCGATGGATTTTCTGGAACACATCGAAGACCCGGCCGCGTCCATTCGTGAAGCGGCGCGCGTGCTAAAGCCCGGCGGATTGTTTTTCTTCCACACCTTCAACCGCAACCCTTTGGCGTGGCTGATCATCATCAAGGGAGTGGAGTGGTTCGTGAGAAACACTCCGGAGCACATGCACGTGCTGCGGTTGTTCATCAAGCCTACGGAGCTGGCCGGGTATTGCCGCGCGGCGGGTCTGGATCCGCTCGCGTGGACGGGCGTGCGGCCCGATTTCCTCCGCACCGCCTTTTGGCGCATGCTGGCCACGCGCACCGTACCGGAGGATTTCCGCTTCGTGACGACGCGGTCGTTGATGTTGTCGTACCTGGGAGTGGCGCGCAAGGCGTGAGTCTCCCCGCCTAAGGAAGATCATACGCGCCTCACTCCGCGTTCGGTTCCCCGTTCATCTCGAGCGGATAACTCTCCTCCACCGTATGCACCGCCCCCCCTTCGCGCAGCCGGCTTGAGCAGAGCAGGAACTCGCTCACCGGCACCTCGTTCAAACGGAACAGCCCGTTCATCACCTGAAACCGCCCCACCTCGCGCGGGTCGGAGGCCTTCACGTTCGCCAGCGTGACGTGAGGATGAAACCTGCGGCCCTCCGGCGGCAGCCCCGCGCGCGTGAGCGCGCTCTCCACACGGTTCCGAAGGCTGTTCAGCACCGGATTGTCGTCAACACCCACCCACAAGGTTTCAGGGTCGCCGCGCAGCGGAAAGTGACCCGTGCCCTTGAGGTTCAAGGTGAACGAGGACGCGCGCACCTCGCGCAGCGCCCGGTCGATGTCGTACAGGTTCAGCGCGCCCGGATCGCCGATGAAGCGCAGGGTCAGATGGTATTGCTCCGGCGGCGTCCACGACGCCCCCCTGACGCCGGTGAAGGCCAGATCATCGAGCGTTTCGTTGACTTCATCGGAAAAGCGGAGGGCGACGAACAGGCGGGGGGCGGAGAATCGGGACAAACTGACACTCCCGGGGAGGTTTTCGTGGATTTCAAGACACCATTCTGGACCAATGAAAACAGGCTTCCGGTGATTTTCTGGTAGTGCCGGCCCGGTGCGAGTCAGCCTCCGTCCGCCTCGCGCAGCAGCCACTCCAGATAGTCGGGGTTTCCACCCGTCACGGGAACGAACAAAATGCATGGAGTTTCGTAAGGATGGAGTTCGAGCACGCGCTCCAGCAGCGCCTCCCGCGATGATTCCGGAGTCTTCGCGATGAGCACGGTCTCCTGATCGTTCTCCAGTTTTCCCTCCCACCAATAGAACGATTCCATTTTGGGGAGAATGTTCACGCAGGCGGCGAGGCGCTCCATCACCAACGCGCGGCCGATGCGGCGCGCGTCGTCGGGCCCGGGGCAGGTGATGTAGGCGAGGGTGAGGGAGGCGCTGTCCATGCCGTGAAACTACATTCCCCCGATGCCTTTCGCCTCGACGCTTTCATCCGGATCCCTTGAATCCGGGTCCCGCTTTGCCTCGCTGCGGCCCTTCCTCGGCGTGTTCGTTTTGAACCTCCTGCTGGCCTTCCCGCTGTTCTACACCACCTACAAGCAGTACGATGAAAAGGTGACGCCGTGGGATACGCGTTTTTACATGGCCATCGTGGAGGACGGCGCGGCGTCCCAGGATCCGCCGTTCCGCTACCGGGTGCTCACTTCGTGGGTCGTGGCGGCCATGCGGCCGCTGCCCGGGTACGACATCCCCATCGACTTCACCGATGATCCCGTCGCCAAACGTGACTTTTTTCATTTCGTGATGCTGAATGGCCTGTTGACGGTTTTAACCTCGGCCTTGCTGTTCGTTTGGCTGCGGCGGCGGGTTGAGCCTGCGTACGCATGGGCGGGCAGTGTGATGTACCTGTTCTCGTTCTACACCATCATCTGCGGTTTCATCCCCATGGCCGACCCGGCCTGTCACTTGGGGTTTCTCGCGGGCGTGTTCGCGTTCGAGGCGCGCAAACCTTTGTGGTTCGCGCTGGCCTGCCTGATCGTGACGTTCGCCAAGGACGCGGGCCTCATCGCCTTGCTGGGGTGGGTCGTGGCCCACTCCCTCCGCGAGCGGCGCAACCTCGTTTATCTGTTGTGGGGCGCGCCCGCTTTGGCGGCCTGGTACGCCGCCCACAAGTTGTTTCCGGGGCCGCTCGTGTACACCTATTACGACTCGACATTTCTGCTCGGAAACCTGTTCGCGGCCTTCCGCCCTTCCGCCTACGGGTTGACGGGCCTGTTTCAGGTGATTCTGGCGCAGTTGCCGTTCATCGCGGCGCTTTGCGGCTGGTTGTGGCTTCGGGTGCACGACGCGTCGGTGCGGCGTTTTTGGGAACCGGGGTTGCTCCTGGTTCCCGGGTTGTGGTGGCTGGGCATGACCATCGATATCTGGACCAACACCGGGCGGCTCATCTTCATGGCGTTCCCGGTGATGATCCTGTTTCAGGTGCGGGTGTTGCGGGCCGCGGCGCGGCGCTTGGGGTTGGATCCGACCGCCCCCTGACGGGACGGTCGTCAGGTCACGGGCCGCCCGCGAGGGCGCGTCACCCGACGGTTTTCGCCTCCCCCTGACCTCCTCCGGGGGCTATCTTTCCACGGGTCAACCCGAGGACCCCGGAATGCCCCCGAAGACCCGTTCAGCAACCCAGAAAACCACCTCCAAGCCGTCCCCCAAAACCCCTTCCAAGGCCCGTAAAAAGCCCTTGGTGGGCGTGATCATGGGCTCCTCCTCCGATTGGGAGACCATGAAGGAGGCCGTGGCGGCCCTCAAGGAAATGGGCATTTCGTACGAGGCCAAGGTGGTGTCGGCGCATCGCACCCCCAGGCTGATGGTGGACTATGCCACCAAGGCCGCGGGGCGCGGGCTCGAGGTGATCATCGCGGGGGCGGGGGGCGCGGCGCATTTGCCGGGCATGACGGCTTCCCTGACGCCGCTGCCGGTGATCGGCGTGCCGGTGACTTCGAAACAGCTCAAGGGTCTCGATTCTCTCCTCTCCATCGTGCAGATGCCCGCCGGCATTCCCGTGGCCACGGTGTCCATCGGTAACGCGCGCAACGCAGGGCTTTTGGCGGCCCGCATGCTCGGCGTGAAATACCCCGAGTATCGCCTGGCCACCGTGGTGTTCATGGCCAAACAAGAGCGGGCCGTGCTCGCGCAGAAACTGGAAGACAAGTAACGTGACGGCGGATTCATCCGTGAACGCGGCGGCGAACACGTTGTTGCCCGGCGCGACCTTGGGCATTTTGGGCGGCGGCCAACTCGGTCGCATGTTCGCCATCGCCGCCAAACAGCTGGGCTACCGTGTGGCCGTGCTGGAGCCCGCGCCCGATTCGCCGTGCGGTCAGGTCGCAGACATCGTGATCGAGGCGGCGTACACCGACGAAGCCGCGCTGCGTCGCCTGGCGGCGGTGAGCGATGCGGTCACCTACGAGTTCGAGAACGTGGACGCCCGCGCGGTCGAACTGCTGGAAGCGCTGGGCAAACCGGTGCATCCCTCCTCGGCGGCACTGCGCGTGACGCAGGATCGCATCCTCGAGAAAACCTTCGCGCGCGAGAACGGGATTCCCGTGACCGATTTCGCGGTGGTGCGGTCGGAGGACGAGGCGCGCGCGGTGTATCAGGGAAAGACCTTCACGGGGTTCCTCAAGACGGCGCGCGGCGGGTACGACGGCAAGGGGCAGGCCCGGGTGAACGACGGCGACGAGTGCGCCGCCGCGGCACGGGCGATGTTCGCGGCGGGCGCGCACGATCTGATCCTCGAGAAGCTGGTGCCGTTCGAGAAGGAAGTCAGCATCGTGGCGTGCCGCGGGCGCGACGGCTCGTTCGCGGCGTACCCTCCGGCGGAGAACGCTCACGTCAACAACATCCTAGACGTCTCGGTGCTCCCGGCGCGCATTCCCGAGGAATCGGCGCGCGCGGCGGTGGAGATCGCCCGCAAGGTGGGCGAGGGGCTTTCCATCGTCGGCACTTACTGCATCGAGTTGTTCCTGTTGCCTGACGGCGCCATCTGGTTCAACGAAATCGCGCCGCGCCCGCACAACTCGGGCCACGCCACCATCGACGCCTGCCTGTGCTCGCAGTTCGAACAGCAGGTGCGGGCGCTGTGCGGCCTGCCGCTCGGGTCGACGGCGCTGTTGCGTCCGGCGGCCATGGTGAACCTGGTGGGTGACGGTAACGGTGATGTGCTCCACGGTGTGGAGGCGCTCTTGGCCGAGCCTGACGTGGCGCTTCACCTGTACGGCAAGGCACAAGCCCCCAAGGGTCGTAAAATGGGGCACTTCACGGTGCTGGGAGGTTCCGGGTCGAGCGCCGAGGCGCGTGCCAAGGAACTGCGCGGGTCGCTCAGGTGGGGTGTCTGAGGCCAGGGTTTTGATCACTCATCTGTCGGAGGCCTTGATGAATCGTCCTGTCCTGACTTCGGTTGAATCAAAGCTGCTTTTTGCGCTCGCGATTTTCGCGCTCATCGTTCCCAACGGCATTTTTCTGTGGTACGCCTTCTTTGATCGTGACGTGGTGTTCGCGGCGCTGACGAACCCGGTGTCGTTGGTGTTCGTGCTGGAAGCGTTCGCGTTGATGGGCCTCTTCGCCTGGCTGATCGCCAAGACCCGCCTGACCCGTCCCGGCTGGAAGGGGTTCGTCTTGCTGTCGCTGGTCGGCAGCATGCTGTTCAGCGTGCCGCTTGTGATCAGGCGGGTGTTCGGAAAAGCCTGACGGGGACTGCCGATTTATTGCCCGGAATCCATTCTACATGAAATGATCATGGATTTGGCACCATAAAGGGCGAATGGTTATTCGCCCCTACGGAACACCCTGCCATGGAAACTAAATCTGCGTTTCCTGAAACGCCCTGATCGCCTGAAATCACATGGCGCGAATCGCCCTCTCCGTCTTCTCCGCCACCTGCGCCAACACCGTCTCATCGTGCGCGATGGAGAGGAACCCGGCCTCAAACTGCGAGGGCGCGAGGTACAGGCCTTCCTGCAGACACGCGTTGAAGAACCGGCCGAACAGCGCGGTGTCGCACGCCACGGCGGAGTCGTAATCGCGCACCGGCTTGCCCCTCTCCCCGCTGAAGAACACCGTCATCATCGACCCCACCCGGTTGATGGTGACGGGAACCGGTGATGCCGCAAAGGCCGCGCGCAGATCGCTTTCCCACCGCGCCGACAACACTTCCAGACGGTCGTAAAACCCCGGCTGCGTGATCTCCGAAAGATTCGCGAGCCCCGCCGCCACGGCGAGCGGATTGCCCGAAAGCGTCCCCGCCTGATACACCGGGCCTTCGGGACTCAACATATCCATAACGTCGGCGCGACCGCCGTAGGCCGCCAGCGGCATGCCGCCGCCGATGACCTTGCCCATGGTGGTGAGGTCGGGCGTGATGCCGTACACCCCCTGCGCGCCCTGCAGGCTCACGCGGAAACCCGTCATCACCTCGTCGAGAATGAGCAGGGTGTTCTTGCCGTCACACAACGCCCGCAAACCCTGCAAAAATCCGGCTTCGGGAACGAGCACGCCCATGTTGCCCACCACCGGCTCCACGATGATGGCCGCGATGGTGTCGGGGTTTTCGGCGAACAGTTTCTTCACCGACTCCAGGTCGTTGAACTCGGCGATGAGGGTATCCTGCGCGGCCCCGCGCGTGACGCCGGGGCTCGAGGGGTTGCCGAAGGTGAGCGCGCCCGACCCCGCCTGCACGAGGAACGAGTCGCCGTGGCCGTGGTAGCACCCGCGGAATTTGACGATCTTCTCCCGACCCGTGTAGCCGCGCGCCAAACGCACCGCCGACATGGTGGCCTCGGTGCCCGAGCACACCAGCCGCACCTTCTCCACCGACGGCAGCACGCCGCAGATGCGCTCGGCGATCTCCGATTCGCCTTCGGTGCTGGCGCCGAAGCTCAGGCCTTTCTCGGCCGCCTTGCGCACCGCCTCCACCACGCGCGGGTGCGCGTGCCCCAAAATCATGGGGCCCCACGAAAGCACGAAGTCGATGTACTCCTTGCCGTCCACATCCCGCATGAAGGGCCCGCGCGCGGAGTCGATGAACACGGGGCTGCCGCCGACGGACTTGAAGGCGCGGACGGGGGAGTTGACGCCGCCGGGGATGACGTGGCGGGCGCGGTCGTGGCGTTGGCTGTGTGTGGTCATGCGGAGTGTCCGGGAAAAAGGGTATTCAAGGTCGCGAGAAATCCCGACGTATCGGGGGAGGGCGTCTGCACCGAGCGCTCCACGCTGTACATGCGCAGCGCGCGCGTGGTGCTCGCCCCGATGGAAACCGGCACGGGGCCATCTTCTTCTGAAAGCGTGCGGGCCAAGTGGGGTGCGGCTTCAAACAGGTGATGAACGGCCGAGCCCGAGGCGAAGAGGACGGCGCTCCCGCGCCCGCCCTCGCGGAGTTTGGGCCAGGCGAGCGCAAGCGCCTCGGCCGCGCCGGCCGGACATCGCGGCTCGTACACCGCCATGTTGTGCACGTCGATGCCTTTGCCCGTGAACAACGCGGGTTCGAGCCTTGTCTTGGACGAGCACGGGTGGATGAGGCGCAGGTTTTGTTGCTGAGGAATTTCGCGCAGAAACCCTTCGAGCGAGGCGTCGTGTTCGGTCACGAACGCCACGGTGATTCCCAGCGCCTCAACCTCGCCCTGCGCGCGCGGCCCGATCAGGTACCAGGGTTTGGCGAGCCACGCGGGCGGCAAGGCCCTGCCTGCGGCCTTCAGGAGGGGCAACAGGTTGGGGGAGGAGAGCAGAATGCCGTCGTAGTGCTTGTCCGACAGCTTGGCCAGCAGGTCGAGCGCGTCGTGCAAAAGCACGAGTTCCACCATTGGGACGTCGAGCGGCGCAAAACCCGCGTCCTTCAGCGCGCGGCTCAGGGCCGACGAGGCGTCCTCTTCGGACGAGGCGGCCGGAGCCTTGGGGCGCGTATTGAGGACGCTGATCATCGGCGGTGCGCTCCCGTCAGTCGCCGCGCGGTGTGGGCAGGCCCTTGGCGCGGCACGCCGCGAGAATGTCCTCGGCGAATTCATCCACATCCTCTTCGGCGTACTCCGGGTCGAGCACGCGCTCCATGCGCACCTGCCCGCCGGTTTTCGCGTCGCCCATCACGGCCAAAAAGCGGAAGCCGTCGCCGTAGGGGTAGGCGTGCGCGGCCATGGGAACCTTGCAACCGCCGCCGACGGCCTGCATGAACTGACGCTCCAGTTCCACCGCCTCGGCGGTGTCGGGGTCGTTCAGCACGGCCAGCAACGCGGCCGTGGCGGTGTCGGCGGCGCGGCACTCGAGCCCCAGCGCCGCCTGGCCGATGGCCGGGATCGACTCCTGGAACGAGAAGGTGTGCGTGATCACCTCGGTGCGGCCCAAGCGGCGCAGGCCCGCGGCGGCCAGGACGATGCCATCGAGCTCGCCCGATTCCACCTTGGCGATGCGGGTGTCGACGTTGCCGCGCAGCGGCACGAACTGCAGATCGGGGCGCAGCGCGCGGAACTGCAGAATGCGGCGCGGCGAACCCGTGCCCACCTTCGCGCCTTGCGGCAGGTCGGCGAACTTCACGCCGTTCTTCGCGCCCTTCGAGATGAACACGTCGCGCGCGTCTTCGCGCGGCGGGTAGGCGGCCAAAAGCAACTCCTCGGGCTGCTCCTCGGGCACGTCCTTCAGCGAGTGCACCGCGGCGTCGATGCGGCCGTCGAGCAACGCGGCCTGAATCTCCTTGACGAACACGCCGAGAGCGGGGAAGGCGTCCAGCGCGGTGCCTTGGTCGGTGTCGCCCGAGGTCTTGATGATCTCGATGGTCACCACGAGGCCCGGGTGCGCCTCCTCCAGCCAACCCTTCACCATGTTCGCCTGCGTGAGCGCGAGCGGGCTGCCGCGGCTGCCCAGCACCAGGGATTTTTTGGGTGAGGAAACCGCCTGGGTGGCGGCGGACGTGTTTTTCCCTGCGGGGCGGGTTTGGTGGGGAGATTTGCTCATGGGGAATACTCTCGTCTGTTCGGTCAGTTTGAGTCGTGGGAGCCGCCCGGTGCGTCAAGGCCGAACAGTTCGTGAGTGTAGTGACTGGCGCGGTCGGCGTCGCCTTCTTCGGCCAGTCGTTTGAGACCCGTGGTGGGGGCATGCAGGAACTTGTTCAGGAGTCCGTGCGCCAGCGCCTCCAGCCTTTCCCGTTGCTCGGGGGGAAGGCCTGCCGCGTGGCGGGCCACTTCGCGGTCGGCGATCTCGCGGTAACGCTCGCGCAGCGTCTTCAGCGTGGGCACCACGTCGAGCGTGCGGGCCCACGCCGACAGGCGCGCGGCTTCCTCTTCCACGATGGCCTCCGCCGCGCGCGCGGCCTCGCGGCGCTGCCCGGCGTTCTCCTCCACGGCGGCCTTCAGGTCGTCGATGGTGAACAGGAAGGTGTTCTCCACCTCGCCGGCCGCAGGGTCGATGTCCGCCGGGGCGGCGATGTCGATCAGGAACAAGGGGTCGCCGTGGCGCGCGCGCGCCGCCTCGCGCACCTGCGCGGCGGTCAGTACGGTGCCCGCCGCACCCGTGGCCGAGATGATGATGTCGCACGAGGCCATGCGCGCGCCCAGGGCATCCAGGCTGTGCGCCTCGCCCTCGAAGGTTTCGGCGAGGCGTGTGGCCGAGCCGGCCGAGCGGTTGAAGAAGTGGAACGCACGCACGCCGGCGCGGTGCAGATGCTGCGCGGCCAGTTCGCCCATTTCGCCGGTGCCGATCAGGCCTGCGGTCTTGCCGCGCAGGTCGCCCAGCACCTTGCGGGCGAGTTCGACCGCCGCGTAGCTGATGCTGACCGCGCCCTCGTGGACCGAGGTCTCGGCGTGAATGCGCTTGCCGGTGTGCAGGCCCGCCTGAAACACATGGTTGAGGTGGAAGTCCGTCCAGCCGCGCTCGGTGGCCAACTGGTAGGCATCCTTCACCTGACCGAGAATCTGCACTTCACCGAGCACGAGGCTGTCGAGCGACCCGATCACGCGGAACAAATGCCGCACGGCCTCGTCGCCCGACAGGAAGTATCCGTGATCGCTGAGGGTGGCCGGGTCGACGCCCCGGCGCGCGGCCCATTCGGCCACCAGCGCCTCTCTCAATTTTGCGCCGCCGGGCGTCCCCCCCGCAACTCCGGCTGATCCCACCGCCCCCGTTTGGGTTTCCAAGGCGTTTCCCGATTCCGAAGAGGTGGAAGGAGGCAGGTACCCCGGCGGGGCGATGCCGTAAAGCTCCGAACGGTTGCAGGTGGAGAGCATCACGGCCTCGCCCGCGCGTCCGGCGCGGATCAACTCGTCGACGAAGGCGGGGAGTTCTTCGCCCCGGAACAGCAATTGGTCGCGCAGCGAAACCGGGGCGGTGCGATGGCTGACCCCGAGAACGAAGAATTGCGGATGCGTCGCGTTCACTCCCGTACCGTTTCGCGCGTCAGGCGCGGAAGAACCCATGCAGCCAGAGGTTGGCGAAAACCAGGGCGGCGAACCCGCCCAAAACCCACAGCGCGTGGCGGCGTCCGCGCCAGCCCAGCGTGCGGCGCGAGGCCGCGGCCGTCAGGTAGATGGCGAGCACGATGAAGATGCCAGCCTCCTGCGCCGACATGCCGTGCAGGCCGTCGCGTCGCACCCACCACGCCCCGATCACGCTGCTGGTGATCATCAGAATGGTGCCGAGAAAGGCCCACACGGCCGCGAGCTTGTCGAGCTTGTCGAGCGGCGGCAGGCGACGGAAGGTGCGGTCGAAATGCTTGCGCTTGAGCTTGTTGTACTGCAACAGGTACAAGGCCGCCAGCACCGCCGCCAGGCTGTAGGCCGCATACGAAGCCAGGCTGGCCACGATGTGGAAAATGAACCACGAGCTGCGGTACTGCGGCGCGAGCGCCAGCTCATTGCCCAGGAAGAAGATGGCCGGGGTGACGCACAGCGCCGCGGGCATCAGCGTGAAAAACCCGAGGCGGCGGGTGTCGGCCGACCACTCGGACAGCAGGTGCAGAAGCGCCAGCATCCAGCCCAGGAACAGCAGGGCCTCACCCTGCGTCCACAAGGGGCAGCGGCGGTATTCGACGGTCAGCAGGGCGAGAAGGGCGGTGTGCAGGCCCAAGGCCAGCGCCAGAGCCGTCTGGGCGGCCCGCCTCGACCCTCCCGATTCCTCGCGGAAAAAAGCCCGGGCATAGGCCCCCAGAGCCGCCACATAGGCCACCGGCAGCATGATCTTGAAAAGCAGAATCGCGAGGGCCATGGAGGCTGGAAAGATAGGATTTGACCCCTAAAGGGGGAATCGAGAATTGGGAATTTGGAATGGAGAATAGGAAGCAAAGCGACTGAAAGAAGCTTTTTCGGGTATCCGACCGAACACAAACTAGGACAACCTCGGTGTTTATTCCCCATTCCCCATTCTTAATTCCCCATTCTCATCACATCCCCGGCAACCCCAATCCCTTGGTCAGCCCGCCCATGCGGGCTTGGGAGTCGGCTTCGGCCTTGGCGCGGGCCTCGTTGAAGGCCGCCAGCAAAAGGTCCTCAAGCGCCTCGATGTCATCGGGGTCCACGGCCTCTTTTTTAAGACGCACGGCCTTCACCTCGAATTTGCCGTTGAGCACGATCTTCACCAAGCCTCCGCCGGCTTCGGCTTCGTATTCGGTGGTCTGCAGGGCTTCCTGCACCTGGGCCATCTTGCCCTGCATCTTCTGCAGGTCCTTCATCATCTTCTGCATGTTCATGGCGGTGTTCCTTTCCTAGGGCGAATGAGTGAGGCGAAGGGCGTCTCAGTTGAGCACGCGCCCTTCGAACAGGGAAATGACGGCCTGGATCACCGGGTCGTTTTGAATGACGGCCTGAGCGCTGGCGGCCGGGTGAATCGCGTGCGCGGCGCCCCCGTGGTCCGCGTCGCCCGGCCCGCCGGTCTTGTCGCCGCCGAGGGTCGAGAAGGTCAGCGCGAACGAGGTGTCGGCCGGCAACCGCCCCGCAAGAAAGGCCCGCAGGCTTTTGCGGTTGTCGGCGTCGGCCAGGAACAAGTCGTGATAGTGCTCATTGGCGAACACGACCTCGAGCGTCGTGGTGCCGCCGTTGTCCGCGTCGCCGCGGCTTTTGAGGTTCAAGGTGCTGTGGCGCAGCGGGCTCGAGGTGAACGGGCGGTCGAGAGCGTAGTCCTCCACCAGATCGGGCCAGCGCGCGGGCGCTTCCGCCGGTTCGATGAGGACCGGTTCGGGGCGGCGGATCTCCTCGTCGGGATCAAGCGGCGATGTGACGCTGAAGATGTCGGTCTCCGGGGAATCGTCTTCGACCTCGTCCGCGGAATCCGCGAACCCCAGGGCGCCGGGGTCGTCGGTTCGGTGAGCGGTGGAGGCCTCATCCACGGCGTACGGTTCCGTATCGGCGGGGCTGTCCATTCCCGGGGGGATTTCGTCGCCCTGAATGTCGCCGTGAAAGGCGGGGTATGCCTCGGCGGCGGCGAGGGCCCCGGTGGGTTCCGGGGTCCCGAACTCCTCCGACGGGGTTTCCGCGGGCGGGGGCGCCGGGGGCGCGGGAACAGGCGTCAGCTCAGGGCTTTTTTTTTTCGGGTCCGCGTCCGAGGCGGGGGCGGGGGAGTGAGGCAGGGACGCAGGGACGTCCTGTCCCATCAGTTGCGAGAGCGTGACCACGCGGTCGAGGGCCGCCATGCGGGCGAGCCCCAGCTCCACCCACAGGCGCGGGTGCGGCGAGTTTTTAAGCCCGGCGATCAGGTCCGAGACGATTTTGGCGTAGCGGAGGATGTCGCCGTCCTGCAGATCGCCGGCGAGCGTCCGCAGCTCGGCAAAGCGCGCCGGCGAAAGGCCCAAAAGCGCGGGCGTCACGCCCGGCTGGCGGCCGAACAGCAGATCGCGCAGGTATTCGCCGAAGCCGGTGAGGAATTCCGAAACCTCGAGCCCGTCCTCGTACACCGTGTTCAACACCGCGAGGCACCCGCCCGCATCATGGGCGGAGAGGTTTTTCAGCAAATCGTCGAACAGCGATTCGGCGGGGATGCCCAAGGCCTTGCGCGCCGCGTCCAGCGTGAGGGAATCGCCGGCGAACGCGTACACGCGGTCGAACAGGCTGAGCGCGTCGCGCATGCTGCCGTCGGCCTTGCGCGCGAGCGCCTCGAGCGCCGCGCGCTCGGGGGTGATGCCCTCCTGTTCGCAGATGTAGGCGAGCCGATCGGCGATGGCGGACTCTGAGATGCGCTTGAAGTCGAAACGCTGCACGCGCGAAAGGATGGTGTGCGGCACCTTGCCGACTTCCGTCGTCGCGAAGATGAACACCACATGCGGCGGGGGTTCCTCCAGCGTCTTCAGCAGCGCGTTGAACGCCGCCTTCGACAACATGTGCACCTCGTCGATGATGTAGATCTTCGACCCGCCCTGCATGGGCGCGTAGGCCACCTGCTCGCGCAGCTCGCGGATGTTGTCGACGCTGTTGTTGCTCGCTCCGTCGATCTCGAGCACGTCCATCGAAGAGCCGCGGTTGACCGCGAGGCAGTTGTCGCAGGTTTCGCAGGGTGTGGCGGTGGGGCCGTTCAGGCAGTTGAGCGCCTTCGCCAAGATGCGCGCCGAGGTGGTTTTGCCCACGCCGCGCGTGCCGGTGAACAGGTAGGCGTGCGAGACCCGGTTCGAGGCGATGGCGTTGCGCAAGGTCTGGGCGATGTGCTCCTGACCCACCATTTCCTCGAAATTCTTGGGCCGCCACTTGCGGGCCATCACCAGGTAAGACATGGGGGGGAAGTTAGAATGATGAATGGGGAATGGGGAATAGAGCGCGAAGGTCGAGGACTTAAGAGGGGTAGTACGGGGAGGTTACCCCGAGTCGACGCATCAATGCAGCAGTACAACAATGCAACAATAAAGCTGCCTTTGGGCTCAATCCGGAATTCGCGTCGCGGTACCGCGCGTTAAAAACCAAGAGAACAGAGGCACTCGTGGCCCTCATTGTTGCATTGTTCTATTGCTGCACTGTTCTATTGTCCCCCGCCTTCCGCTTCCTCCGCCTCGTTGAGCAATTCCAGGATTTTGGCCTGGCTGACGGTGTAGCGTTTGCGGCAGAATTCGCAAAACATCTCGGCTTCCTTGCCTTCGAGGAACAGCGACTCCAAGCCTTCGCGGCCGAGGCTGGAGAGCGCGCGGTAGACGCCTTCCTCGCTGCACGGGCAAAACGATTCGATCTCGAACTCGCGGTGCACCTGCGGGCTGAAGCGCGCGAAGCTGTCGTACAGGGCGTCGAGGTCGAGACCCGGTTCACCCTCGCGGGCGAAGGCGGAAAAGTCGGTGGCGTTCAGGATGTCCTGCAGGGCCTGCCAGTCGGTTCCCTTGGCGTCGGGGAACATCTCCAGCAAAATGCCGCCCGCGTAGCTCAGTCCGCCCGCGGCCTCGTCCCACACCGCCTTCACGCGTACCAGGGCCGTGCCCTGTTCGCTTTGCCGCAGGTAGTGGTTCGCGCTTTCCGAAATGTCGGTGGAGAGCATTTCCACGATGCCTTCCGACAGGCGCGAGCCCTCCTTGTCGAGCTTGATGACCTTGAGGGTTTGCGGCAGCACCATGGGTTCGAAGCTCCCGGTGGCCAGCACCTCGTCGCGCGGGATCATGGCGCGCACCAAGCCGAAGGGGGTGGCGTCGGCGGCCACGCGGCTGATGTCGCCCGAGAGGGAAAAGCGCAGCTGAATGGTGCCGGGTCCCTTGAGGCCCGAGGCGAGCAGCAGGGCGGCGGCCGAGGCCTCGCCGATCAATTGGGCCGCATAGCCCTTGGCCTCATGACGGCCGATGATTTCGTTGACGGCGCGGGTGGTGTCCACCAGCACAAGGCGGTATTTGGCGGCGTCGCCGGTGGCGCGCACGATGCGGTCGAGCTTGAGAAAATTCATGGAAACCCAAAGTTAGAATGACCGGCCGGGGAGGGGGAGGTGCACAAAGTGTGTCACATTGTACTGGGTACCGGGTATCGGTCGGAACACATTGTTTTCATTGCCCTGCGTCGAAAAATGGAACATGTTACGCGTCCCGGGTCCCCCGGCGATGTTCCCCGTTTTTGGTCATCAGACGACTTTGAAAACACCACAGAATCCACGACGCCCAAACCACCGATCACAGCTACCTTCCCAGTACCCAGTACCCAGTACCCAGTACCCA
>Ga0114939_10000023_pt1 | contig 131915 bp, 128 predicted proteins | sample AshMeaCrysSpring_FD_87196 | JGI IMG/M metagenome (GOLD analysis project Ga0114939, IMG submission 87196) | Groundwater microbial communities from Big Spring, Nevada to study Microbial Dark Matter (Phase II) - Ash Meadows Crystal Spring | ecosystem: Environmental > Aquatic > Deep subsurface >...
GAGCTTCTTGTGATAGCAGAAGTGGGGGATGTAGACGCCAGACTTCTCGGCCGCATGCATGACCATGCTGCCCTCCTGGACCTCCACCTTCTTGCCGTCGAGTTCGATTTCAACCATGGTGTGCTCTGCTTCAGACGTAGGCCGGGACCAGGCAGGTCTTGTGGGCCACGTGATGTTCGAATTCAGGCCGGAAGTGCTTGATCATGGCGCGCACCGGCATGGCCGCCGCATCGCCCAGCGCACAGATGGTACGACCCTGGATGTTCTCGGCCACGTTGTCCAGCAGGTCCAGATCTTCCGGGCGACCCTGGCCGTTCTCGATGCGGTCGACCACGCGCGACAGCCAGCCCGTGCCTTCACGGCAAGGCGTGCACTGACCACAGGACTCGTGCATATAGAAGTAGGACAGGCGCTGCAGCGACTTGACCATGCAGCGCGTTTCGTCCATCACGATGACGGCGCCCGAGCCCAGCATGGAGCCGGCCTTGGCGATGGAGTCGTAGTCCATCGTGCACTCCATGATGATGTTGGCCGGCAGCACCGGCGCCGAGGAACCACCCGGAATGACAGCCTTGAGCTTGCGGCCGCCGCGCACACCGCCCGCCAGCTCCAGCAGCTTGGCGAAGGGCGTGCCCATCGGAATCTCGTAGTTGCCCGGACGCTCGACGTCGCCGCTGATCGAGAAGATCTTGGTCCCGCCGTTGTTCGGCTTGCCACACTCGAGGTAGGCTTGGCCGCCGTTGCGGATGATCCAGGGCACCGCGGCAAAGGTCTCGGTGTTGTTGATGGTAGTGGGCTTGCCGTACAGACCGAAGCTGGCCGGGAACGGCGGCTTGAAGCGCGGCTGACCCTTCTTGCCTTCCAGCGACTCCAGCAAGGCGGTCTCTTCGCCGCAGATGTAGGCGCCAAAACCATGGTGCGCATGCAGCTGGAAGCTGAAGTTGCTGCCCAGGATGTTGTTGCCCAGCAGGCCCGCAGCGCGGGCCTCTTCCAGGGCCGCCTCGAAGCGTTCGTAGACCTGGAAGATCTCGCCGTGGATGTAGTTGTAGCCGACCGTGATGCCCATGGCGTAGGCCGCAATGGCCATGCCCTCGATCACGATGTGCGGGTTGTACATCAGGATGTCGCGGTCCTTGCAGGTGCCCGGCTCACCCTCGTCGGAGTTGCACACCAGGTACTTCTGGCCCGGGAACTGGCGCGGCATGAAGCTCCACTTCAGACCGGTCGGGAAACCGGCGCCGCCGCGGCCACGCAGGGCGGATTCCTTGACGGTGGCAATCACCTGGTCCTGTGTCAGGCCTTCGCCGCCATCCTTGCCCAGGATCTTGCGCAGGGCCTGGTAGCCGCCACGCGCCTCATAGTCCTTCAGGCTCCAGTTGGAACCGTTCAGGCCAGCGTAGATCTGCGGGTTGATGTGGCGGTCGTGGAAGCAGGTCTGCACACCGGTGGCGGCGAACTGCGAAAGAAGTTTCTCGACTGACATCACTTGGCCCCTTCCGCCTTGAGGCCGTCAATCAGCTGGTCCAGCTTGTCGTTGCTCATGAAGCTGCACATGGTGCGGTCGTTCACCAGCATCACCGGCGAATCGGCGCAGGCGCCCAGACATTCGCTCTGCTGCAGCGTGAACAGGCCATCGGCCGTGGTCTCGCCCATGGCGATGCCCAGCTTCTGCTCCAGGTGCTTGAGCGCCTTGGCGCCATCACGCAGCTGGCACGGCAGGTTGGTGCAGACGTTCAGCTTGAACTTGCCCACCGGCTGCTGGTTGTACATGTTGTAGAAGGTCGTCACCTCGTGCACGGCCATGGCCGGCATCTCCAGGTAGGCGGCGATCTCGGCTTCGCTGTCGGCGCTCACATGACCCAGCTCCTGCTGCACGATGGACAGGCAGGCCATGACGGCAGACTGCCTCTGCTCGGCCGGGTACTTGGCGACTTCCTTGGCGAAGCGCGCTTTGATGGCATCAGAGATCATCGATCAATCTCTCCAAACACAATGTCCAGGGTGCCGATGATGGCAACGGCGTCGGCCAACATGTGGCCGCGGGCCAGTTCATCCAGCGTGGCCAGGTGGGCAAAGCCCGGGGCGCGGATCTTGAGGCGGTAGGGCTTGTTGGCACCGTCGCTCACGAGGTAGATGCCGAACTCACCCTTCGGGTGCTCGACGGCCGCATAAGCCTCGCCTTCGGGCACGCGGAAACCTTCGGTGAAGAGCTTGAAGTGGTGGATCAGCTCTTCCATGTTGGACTTCATGGCCTCGCGGGCCGGCGGTGCCACCTTGTGGTTGTCGGTGATGACCGGGCCCGGGTTGGCGCGCAGCCAGTCCACGCACTGCTTGATGATGCGGTTGGATTCGCGCATCTCCTGCACCCGCACCAGGTAGCGGTCGTAGCTGTCGCCGGTCTTGCCGAGCGGGATGTCAAAGTCCACGCGGTCGTAGGCGTCGTAGGGCTGCTGTTTGCGCAGGTCCCAGGCAATGCCGGAGCCGCGCAACATCGGGCCGGTCATGCCCAGGTTCAGGGCACGCTCGGCAGTGACAACGCCGATGCCCACGGTGCGTTGCTTCCAGATGCGGTTGTCGGTCAGCAGGGTTTCGTACTCGTCGACGCACTTGGGGAAGCGCTGCGTGAAGTCGTCGATGAAGTCGAGCAGCGAGCCCTGGCGGTTGGCATTGAGCTGCGCGATCGCCTTGGCGTTGCGGATCTTGCTGGCCTGGTACTGCGGCATGCTGTCCGGCAGATCACGGTAGACACCGCCCGGACGGAAGTAGGCCGCGTGCATGCGCGCGCCGGACACCGCTTCGTACATGTCGAACAGGTCTTCGCGCTCGCGGAAGGTGTAGATCAGGATGGTGGAGCTGCCGCAGTCATTGCCGTGCGAGCCGAGCCACATCAGGTGATTCAGCAGGCGCGTGATCTCGCCGAACATGGTGCGGATGTACTTGGCACGCAGCGGCACTTCGATGCCCAGCAGCTTCTCGATGGCCAGGCAGTAGGCCTGCTCGTTGCACATCATCGAGACGTAATCCAGCCGATCCATGTAGGGCAGCGACTGGATGTAGGTCTTGTGCTCAGCCAGCTTCTCGGTGGCACGGTGCAGCAGGCCGATGTGCGGGTCGGCACGTTGCACGACCTCGCCATCGAGCTCCAGCACCAGCCGCAGCACGCCGTGCGCGGCCGGGTGCTGCGGGCCAAAATTCAGCGTGTAATTCTTGATCTCGGCCATGATTAGTTCAGGCCTCCGTAGTTGTCTTCACGGATGATGCGCGGCGTGATCTCGCGCGGCTCGATGGTGACTGGCTGGTACACCACACGCTGCTGCTCGGCGTCATAGCGCATCTCGACGTGGCCAGACAGCGGGAAGTCCTTGCGGAAGGGGTGGCCAATGAAGCCGTAGTCGGTCAGGATGCGACGCAGGTCGTCATGCCCTTCAAATACGATGCCATAGAGATCGAAGGCCTCGCGCTCGTACCAGTTGGCGGCACGCCAGACACTGGTGAGGGAATCCACCAGCGGGAAATCGTCATCGGTTGCATACACCTTCAGGCGCAGACGCTGGTTCAGGCTGACGGACAGCAGGTGGGACACGACACAGAAGCGCGCCCCCTCCCAGGCCCCGTCGCCGTAAGTGGAGTAGTCGACACCGCACAGGTCGATCAGCTGCTCGAAGCGGCACCCCGGGGCATCACGCAGGATCTGCGCTGCCGCCAGGTAGTCGGCCACCGCCACCTCGACCGTGACCTCGCCCAGAGCGACTTCCACGCGACGCGCCTTGCCGCCCAAAGCGGCGCTGACAGTGTCCTTGAGAGCTTCGGGATTTACGGCAAATACTGTCATCTGTAATCCTCAGACGCGCGCCTCAGACACGCGCGATGGTTTGCGTGCGGCGGATCTTCTGCTGCAGCTGGATGATCCCGTAGATCAGCGCCTCGGCCGTGGGCGGGCAGCCCGGCACGTAGACGTCAACCGGCACGATGCGGTCGCAACCGCGCACCACCGAGTAGCTGTAGTGGTAATAACCACCACCGTTGGCGCAGGAACCCATGGAGATGACCCAGCGCGGCTCGCTCATCTGGTCGTAGACCTTGCGCAGGGCCGGCGCCATCTTGTTGCACAGCGTGCCAGCCACGATCATCAGGTCGGACTGGCGCGGGCTGGCACGGAACACCTCGGCACCGAAGCGACCGATGTCGTAGCGCGCTGCCGCCGCATGCATCATCTCGACCGCACAGCAGGCCAGACCGAAGGTCATGGGCCAGAGCGAGCCGGTCTTGGCCCAGTTCACCACCGTGTCGTAGCTGGTGGTGATGAAGCCTTCTTTCATCACGCCTTCAATCATGGCATCAGCCCTCTCGAAAACCGCTTGTTGCTATTCCCAGTCCAGGGCGCCTTTTTTCCACTCGTAGACGAAGCCCACGACCAGAATGCCCAGGAACACCACCGCCGCCCAGAAACCGACCGCCCCCACCTCCTTGAGCGCAACAGCCCAAGGGAAGAGGAAGGCAATTTCGAGGTCGAACAGAATGAAGAGGATGGCAACGAGGTAGTAGCGCACATCAAACTTCATGCGCGCATCTTCGAAAGCTTCGAAGCCACACTCGTAGGGGGAATTTTTGGCCGCGTCGGGCCGGTTGGGACCGAGGATGTAGCCGATAACCTGGGGGAGTATTCCGACAGCGATACCGACCAAGATGAACAGGAGAACGGGCAGGTACTGATCGAGGTTCATCTTGAGATACTGATCGCCGTTTACCCGCCGGAATGCATCCGACAGGTCTGTTGATGGTGCCGTCGGCGAGACTCGAACTCGCACAGCTTTCGCCACTACCCCCTCAAGATAGCGTGTCTACCAATTTCACCACGACGGCTTGTCTCGGGTGCCGGAATTGCATGAGGATTGCGCTCTTCCGACAGCCCTAAAGTTTACCCTGAATTTGACCCTCATCCCGGTTGATGCGGGTCAAGCTCAGAAGAAATTACTTGCTCGGAATCGCAGCGGCACCCGAGGCCGCCGGTGCTGCCGGCGCGTCGGCAGCAGGGGCTGCGTTGCCCGGGATCTGCGCTGCCGGCACCGTGCCTTCAGCCGGTGCCGTCACAGCCGCGCGCTCGAGCACACTGCCCGTGCTGGCCGGACGTGCGTTGCCGAAATACGCCAGCAGCAGTGTGGCGATGAAGAAGACCGTGGCCAGCACGGCGGTGGTGCGCGACAGGAAGTTGGCACTGCCGGTGGCGCCGAACAGGCTGCCCGAACTGCCGCTGCCGAAAGCAGCGCCCATGTCGGCACCCTTGCCGTGCTGAACCAGGATCAGGCCGATCATGCCCAGCGCCGTCAGCATCTGGACCGTCAAGAGAATGGTTACGACAACACTCATGTTTACTCCTAAATTCGTAGCAGCTGGCGTCAGCCTGCTGCGGCAATGATGGTCAAAAAGTCCGGGGCCTTGAGCGATGCACCGCCAATCAGGCCGCCATCGATGTCAGGCTGGGCCAGCAGCTGTTCGGCATTCGCCGCATTCATGCTGCCGCCGTAAAGAATCTTGATGCGCTCGGCCTGCGGCGTGGCCGCCTTGAGCTGTGCGCGCAGCACGGCATGCACAGCCTGCGCCTGTTCGGGCGTGGCCGTCTTGCCGGTGCCGATGGCCCAGACGGGCTCATAAGCAACGACGATCTCGCTGATGCAGTGGCCGTTGAGATGGATGACCGCGGCCAGCTGGCGCTTCACCACCTCTTCCGTCTTGCCAGCTTCGCGCTCGGCCAGCGTCTCGCCGACGCAGACGATGGGCGTCACGCCGTTGGCCAGCGCGCGTTGCGCCTTGGCCGCCACCACGGCATCGGTCTCGCCGTGGTACTGCCGACGCTCCGAATGGCCGACGATGGCGTAGCGCACACCGAAGTCCTTGAGCATGGCCACCGACACCTCACCGGTGTAGGCACCCAGCTCATGCTGCGACACATCCTGTGAGCCCAGCTCCACCGGGCTGGTGGCCAGCAGGGCTTGGCACTGGGCCAGGTAAGGCGCCGGCACGCAGACGGCGATGTCGCAGGCCGGGTCCTTCAAGCCGGAGAGGATGCCCTTGAGCAGCGCCTGGTTGGCTGCCAAGCTTCCGTTCATCTTCCAGTTGCCGGCAATCAGTTTTTTCTTGTTCATGCTTGTCCCCAGGTCAGCACGATCTTGCCGATGTGCTGGTTGGATTCCATCAGGGCATGCGCCTGGGCGGCGCCGCTGCCCGTCGGCTCCGTCGGATCAACAGCCTTCCAGGTGCTGTGGATCACGGGTTTGATCTTGCCGGCCTCGATCAAGGGCCAGGCATGCTTCAGGCAGGCCTGCGCAATGGCGGCCTTGAAGGCCACCGGACGCGGACGCAGCGTGGAACCGGTGATGGTGAGTCGCTTGCGCAGCACCAGACCGGCGTTGAAGCTGCTCTTGGTACCACCCTGCACCGCAATGATGACAATGCGGCCGTCCTCGGCCAGGCTCTCCACCTCGCGCGCCACGTAGTCGCCACCCACCATGTCGAGGATCACGTCCACGCCCTTGCCGTCCGTCAGGCGCTTGACCTCGTCCTTGAAGTCCTGCGTCTTGTAGTTGATGGCATGGTCGGCACCGAGCTGGAGGCAGGCGGCGCACTTGTCCTCGCTGCCGGCGGTCACGATCACCTTGGCACCCATGGCTTTGGCCAGCTGGATGGCGGTGACGCCAATGCCGCTGGAGCCACCCTGGATCAACAGCGTCTCGCCGGCCTGCAGGCGGCCGCGGTCGAACACATTGCTCCAGACGGTGAAGAAGGTCTCAGGCAGCGAGGCTGCCTCGACATCGCTCAGGCCTTTCGGGTACGGCAGGCACTGCGCAATCGGCGCCGTACACAGCTCGGCATAACCGCCACCGGCCACCAGCGCGCACACCTTGTCACCCAGCTTGAAGCCGGCCTTGGCCAGTTCGGCGGCATCGCCACCCACGACCTCCCCCGCCACTTCGAGGCCGGGAATGTCGGAGGCACCCGGCGGCACCGGGTAGTTGCCCTGACGCTGGAACACGTCGGGACGGTTGATGCCGCTGGCCGCCACGCGAATCAGCAGCTCGCCGGCCGCCGGCACCGGGTCCGGGCGCTCGCCCAGACGCAGCACCTCGGGCGCACCATAGGATGTGATCTCAACTGCTTTCATGGTCATTTGGGCCGATAGCGCCCGCGCCGAGGGCGCGAGCAGCTATCGATTCAGTAGCAACCTTAATCAGGCCTGGTCGCCGCCGCCCTGCTCAGGACGGTCCAACAGTGCCTTCATGGACAGCTTGACGCGGCCCTTCTCGTCGGTCTCGAGCACCTTGACCTTGACGATCTGGCCTTCGGACAGGTAGTCGGTGACCTTCTCCACGCGCTCGTGGGCGATCTGGCTGATGTGCAGCAGGCCGTCCTTGCCGGGCAGCAGGTTGATCAGGGCGCCGAAGTCCAGGATCTTGGTGACCGGGCCTTCGTAGACCTTGCCCACCTCCACTTCGGCGGTGATCTCGGCGATGCGGCGCTTGGCCTCGTCGGCCTTGGCGCCGTCGGTCGACGCGATGGTGATGGTGCCGTCTTCCGCGATGTCGATCTGGGTGCCGGTCTCTTCGGTCAGCGCGCGGATCACGGCGCCGCCCTTGCCGATCACGTCACGGATCTTCTCGGGGTTGATCTTCATGGTGTACAGGCGCGGCGCGAAGTTGCTCACCTCGGTCTTGGCCTCGCCCATGGCTTCCTGCATCTTGCCCAGGATGTGCATGCGCGCTTCCTTGGCCTGGGCCAGTGCCACTTGCATGATTTCGCGCGTGATGCCCTGGATCTTGATGTCCATCTGCAGCGCGGTGATGCCGTTGGTGGTACCGGCCACCTTGAAGTCCATATCGCCCAGGTGATCTTCGTCACCCAGGATGTCGGTCAGCACGGCGAAGCGGTTGCCTTCCTTGATCAGGCCCATGGCGATACCGGCCACGTGGGCTTTCATCGGCACACCGGCGTCCATCAGCGACAGGCAGCCGCCGCACACCGACGCCATGGACGAAGAGCCGTTGGACTCGGTGATCTCGGACACCACACGCATGGTGTAGGGGAACTCTTCCTTGCTCGGCAGGCAGGCCACCAGGGCGCGCTTGGCCAGACGGCCGTGGCCGATCTCGCGGCGCTTCGGGCTGCCGACACGGCCGGTTTCACCGGTGGCGAAGGGCGGCATGTTGTAGTGCAGCATGAAGCGGTCTTCGAAGTCGCCCGACAGCGCGTCGATGCGCTGCGCGTCACGCTCGGTACCCAGCGTGGTGATCACCAGCGCCTGAGTCTCGCCGCGCGTGAACAGGGCGGAGCCGTGGGTGCGCGGCAGCACGCTGTTGCGGATCTCGATCGGGCGCACGGTGCGGGTGTCGCGACCGTCGATGCGCGGCTCGCCGGCCAGGATCTGGCTGCGCACGATGCGCGCTTCGATGTCGAACAGCATGCCTTCAACCTTGACGCTGTCGAACTCGACGCCCGACTCCTTCAGGTCGGCCAGCACGACGGCGTAGGCCTCGCGGCAGGCGTGGGTACGGGCCTGCTTGTTGCGGATCTGGTAGGCGGCGCGCAGCTTGTCTTCGGCCAGCGCAGTCACCTTGGCGATCAGGGCTTCGTCCTTGGCCGGCGCTTGCCAGTCCCAGGCCGGCTTGCCGGCGTCGCGCACCAGTTCATGGATGGCATTGATGGCAATGTTGCCCTGCTCGTGGCCGAACACCACGGCGCCGAGCATGATCTCTTCGCTCAGTTGCTGCGCTTCGGATTCCACCATCAGCACGGCAGCTTCGGTACCGGCAACCACCAGGTCCATCAGGCTGTCCTTGCGCTGGGTCTGGCCCGGGTTCAGGACGTATTCGCCGTTGATGTAGCCCACGCGGGCGGCACCGATGGGGCCGTTGAACGGGATGCCGCTGATGCTCAGCGCAGCGCTGGTGGCGATCATGGCAGCGACGTCGGCATCGACTTCCGGGTTCAGCGACAGGGTGTGGATCACCACCTGCACTTCATTGAAGAAGCCTTCGGGGAACAGCGGGCGGATCGGGCGGTCGATCAGGCGGCTGGTCAGCGTTTCGTACTCGCTCGGGCGGCCTTCGCGCTTGAAGAAGCTGCCCGGGATCTTGCCGGCGGCGTAGCTCTTTTCCAGGTAGTCCACCGTCAGGGGGAAGAAGTCCTGGCCCGGCTTGGCGCTCTTGGAAGCCACCACGGTGGCGAGCACCACGGTGTCATCGATGTTGACCATCACGGCACCGCCGGCCTGGCGGGCGATTTCGCCGGTTTCCATGGTGACCGTGTGCTGGCCCCACTGGAAGGTCTTGGTAATCTTGTTGAACATGCTCATGTGCGTTCTCCTATCGGTTCAAGGGAGGTCTAAGCCGCCTCCCCGAGGGCCGGAAACCACATCACAGAACACGATGCCATTCCAGAGAAAGTCGGCAATCAGACTCAAATTTCTCTGGAATGACACAGCTTCGCTCTGTTTTTGCTGTCTCCGAAGTACAAAGCGCCTGAGCTAGCGGACCAACTCAGGCGCCTTTGTTCATTGTTCTGGCGATTACTTGCGCAGACCCAGCTTGCTGATCAGCGCGGTGTAACGGTCGGCGTCCTTGGCCTTCAGGTAGTCCAGCAGCTTATGACGACGGCTCACCATGCGCAGCAGACCGCGACGGCCGTGGTGGTCCTTGGCGTGCTCTTTGAAGTGCGGGGTCAGTTCGTTGATGCGGGCGGTCAGCAGGGCGACCTGGACTTCCGGGCTGCCGGTGTCATTGGCGGCGCGGGCATTGGCCTTGACAACTTCGGCCTTGACGCTGGATGCGATCATTTCATTTTTCCTTTGATGCGGGGCGGCGCCAGCCAGACTTGGCTGCGGCGTCCCAGGGTTTCAACTTGCGCCGGTGGCTGGAACTGCTGCCGGCGTGCGCTTGCGGAATGCAAAGCCTTGAGATTATAGCCCACCCCAGGCTGCGCGCACTTCGTGTCGCTTCGCCCGGTGCTTACGCCAGAGGCTCAAGCTCTTCGGCCTGTCCAGGCCTGCGCAGGCAGGCCCGGAGCCGCAGGCCTCAGCCCCTCCAGGGGTGACGCCAGCCGACCGGCAAAGCCGGCTCGGCGACATCCCACGATATGAAAGACCTACCGCGCGGCCAGCCAGGTCTTGAGCCGTTCCACGCCCTGCACCAGCCGCTGCAGCTCCCGGGAGGCAAAGCACCAGCGCAGCCAGCCGGCCGCCTCCGGGGCAAAGGCCTCGCCCGGGGCCAGCCCCAGGCCGGCCTCCACCACCAACCGCTTGGCCGTGGCCAGCGAATCGGGGTGGCCGTCCAGGCGGAAAAAGGCGTACATGCCGCCGGCCGGCATGGCCAACTGCACGCCCGGTACCGCCTGCAGCAGCGGCACCAGGGTGTCGCGCCCGGCCTTGAGCTGGGCCACCACGCGCGGGGTAATCTCATCGGCCCGCTGCAGCGCCACCAGCGCCGCGCGCTGGGTGAACACGCTGGCGCAGGAGGTATTGAACTCGATCAGCTTGCCCATGTCGTGCGTCAACGTGGCGGGCAACACCAGCCAGCCCAGGCGCCAGCCGGTCATCAGGAAGCTCTTGGAGAAACTGCCGACCACGATCAGGCGATCCTCGGAAGACGCAATATCCAGAAAGCTCGGCGCGCAAACGGTTCCCCCCGAGGGGCTAGGCCCCTCCCCCCTGAGGGGGGCACCCGGCTTGGGGCGGCCCGGCGCCGGGGCCTTACCGCTGGGTTCGTAGTACAGCTGCGCGTACACCTAGTCGGCCACGATCCAGGTGCCGGTGCGGCGGCAGTGGTCCAGGATGCGCTGCTGCTCGGCCCGCGTCAGCGTCCAGCCGGTCGGGTTGTTCGGCGCGTTGAGGATCAACACCCGCGTGGCGCCCGTCACCGCTGCCAGCAGGGCGTCCAGGTCCAGCGTCCAGGCGCCGGCGAGCGGCTGCAGCGGCACACAGCGCAGGCGCGCGCCCATGATGAGCGGCTGCGCCGTCAGGTTGGGCCACACCGGCGTCACCGCCACCACCTCGTCGCCCGCTTCCACCAGCGCCTGCATGGCCAGCATCAGCGCATTGACCCCGCCCGAGGTCACGGCAATGCGCTCCATGCCGATGGCCTGCTGCGCACCGTGCAGGCGACTCACGTGCGCGGCAATCGCGGCCCGCAACTCCGGCAGACCGAGGTTGTGGGAGTAGAAAGTCTCGCCCTGCTGCAGCGAGTCGATGGCCGCCTGGCGGATGAAGTGCGGCGTGACTTCATCACCCTCGCCGAACCAGAAGGCCAGCACATCCGCGCGACCCAGCCCCGCGTTGGCCACCTCGCGGATCTTTGATTCCTGCAGCCGGTGGATGACGTCACGCATGGGGCACTCTCAAAACATCAGGGACGCGGCATCTTGCAGCTGCTCGGCTGCTCGGCTCGCGCCGCCGCAATGGTCTTGATGACGCGGAAACCATAACCCGAGCCTTCCACATCGAACTTCACGCCCGGGCTGCCCTGGCGCTCCATCATGCCCACCATCAGTTGCTGCTGGAACTGGTGGTCCAGCGCGCGCATGCGCCCCTGCTGGCCGTGCAGGGACACCTCGGCCTTCTCCAGCTGCGCGGCCACGGCCGCGGCCTGCACCGAGCCGGCGCGCTCGACGGCCTGGGCCAGCGACTCGATCATCAGCTGCATGCGCATGTGCACGTAGTCGTCGGCCGGCTTCGGGAAGCGCTGACGGAACGACTGGTAGAAGGCCTCGCTGTCCTTGCTCGGCGCATTGGGCAGCCAGTCGGCCACGGCGATCACGCGGCCGATGCCGGCCTCGCCCAGCGCCGCCGGCGCGCCCAGGGCGTTGCCGTAAAACGTGTAGAACTTGCCGTCAAAGCCAGCCTCACGCGCCGCCTTCACCAACAGCGTCAGGTCGTTACCCCAGTTGCCGGTGATCACCGCCTGCGCACCGCTGGCCTTGATCTTGGCCGCATAGGGCATGAAGTCCTTGACGCGCCCCAGCGGGTGCAGCTCGTCAGCCACGATCTGCACGTCCGGGCGCTGCGCGCCCAGCTGACGCCGCGCCTCGCGGGCCACCGCCTGGCCGAAGCTGTAGTCCTGCCCGATCAGGTAAACGCTCTTGACCGCCTTGTCTTCCTTCAGCACCTCCATCAGCGCGGCCATGCGCATGTCGGCATGGGCATCGAAGCGGAAGTGCCAGTAGCTGCACTTCTCGTTGGTGAGGATGGGATCGACCGCCGCGTAGTTGAGGAAGAGCACCTGCCGCGCCGGGTCGCGCTCGTTGTGCTTGTTGATGGCATCGATCAGCACCGCCGCCGTGGCCGAGGAATTGCCCTGCATGACGATACGCGCGCCGTCATCAATGGCGGCACGCAGCGCGGCCAGCGCCTCCTCGTTCTGTCCCTTGCTGTCGTAACGCTCGATCTGCAGCAGGCGGTTGCCTCCCGCGGCCCCCGGCAGCTTGACGCCGCCACGCGCATTCACGCGCTCCGTGGCCCACACCAAGTTGCGGAAGACCGCCTCACCCGTGTTGGCAAACGGGCCGCTCAGGCCCTCGATCATGGCGAGCTTGAGCGGCGCCGGCGTACCCTGCGCCAGCACGGCGGCCGGCAGAGATAGCGCCAGCGCCAACGATTTCAAGACCCGACGACGAAAAAATTTCATGAAAAACTTCCCTTGAAAACACCCGGGCTGCACGCACTTTCGAAACAAGCGGCAGACCAAAGACAGAGGCCGCGCAGTGTACGAGATGGGGCTTAGGCCCTATTTCGTGTGCACCCAAATTTTTGTGCTAACAGGAGCTCAACCATGCTGTTCACCCCCGTCATCCGCCGTACCGCCTACACCCCGTCCCTGCGTTCGCTGGACCGCTTCTTCGACGCCGCGCTGCAGGCCCCGATCGCGGCCACCAGCAGCTGCCGCATCGAGCAGGACGACAAGGCCTACACCCTGCGCTTTGACGTGCCCGGCGTGTCGCGCGAGCAGCTGTCCATCGGCATTGAAGCCAATGTGGTGCGCCTGGAAACCCTGCCGGAAGCCGCCCGCCAGTACAAGGCGGCCTATGAGCTGCCGCAAGACATCGACGTGGCCGCCAGCGAAGCCAAACTGGAAAACGGCGTGCTGACGCTCAAACTGGCCAAGGTGCAGCCGGAGAGCAAGGTCACCAAGCTGGCGATCAACTGATAAACCTGTTGTCTGCAAAACAAAGGCCGCGCACTCCGCGGCCTTTGTTGCTTAACATCGGAGTTAACCGGTTCACGGCAGCGCACCGCTACAAATCAACCTAGGCTCCCTTTTCGCCGTCATTTTTCCGACGTCCGCTCCAGTGGTATGAAGTAGTAGGCACAGAACGGTAGTTTTCCGCACGTCGCATTCATCGTATTGACTAAAAGCATGACAGTTTGAGCAGCGTCGGGATCTGTCGACAGCGAGCAAAGCGCCACGTACGAAGTGCCGTCGAGATCCACACATCCAGCGAATCGCGCCTCGGACTGCAGCGCTGAGCGCAGAGGGCTCAATAGAGGCCCGAACGACCGATCGCTGTACCACTCCGGCTTCGAAGCCACGGCATTGCGCGTTGTTTCCCAATTGTTGTTCGGGACCCCTGGATCAATCAGCTTAGGCCGCGTTTGAATCGGAATCCCTATGGGCTTCGGCTGACCGCCAGCATGCGCTGCGAGCACTACACACCGTTCGCCAGTTCGACAGACCACGGACATTTGGGGGTCGGCAGCAGCTTCTGGCCGCTGCCCGCGAAAGTCACCCACAAACCACGGTGCAGCGAATGTGGAACCTATGAGACAACAAATTCCGAGAACAAGGGCGACTGTTTGCTTTGTAACGAACGAGTTCATGAGTAGCCGCAATTGATGTACTGACCTACGTTGTCTGCAGCGAAACTCACACCGACTGACTGATCGCATCCAGCGGCCAGCGCGGCTTCACCTCGAAGGTGTAGCCGCGGGTGGCTTCCTGCTGGCCGGCTTGCAGGCGCATGGCGGCGGCCATGGCGATCATGGCGCCGTTGTCGGTGCACAGGTGCAGCTCGGGGTAGTGCACGCGCAACTTCCGTTTCGCACAGGCGGCATTGAGTTGCTCGCGCAGCAGCTTGTTGGCGCCCACACCGCCAGCCACCACCAGGCGCTTCAGGCCCGTCTGGTCCAACGCGGCGAGTGATTTCTTGACCAGCACTTCGACGATGGCGGCCTGCGTGGAGGCCGCCAGATCGGCCTTGCGCGCCTCCAGTTCATCGCCCAAGCGCTGCGCCTGCGTCAGCACGGCGGTCTTGAGGCCGGCGAAGGAGAAATCGAGGTTTCCGCTGTGCAGCAGCGGACGCGGCAGCTTGAAGGCCGCGCCATCACCCTGCTCTGCCAGCTTCGACAGCGCTGGCCCGCCCGGATAGCCCAGGCCCATGAGCTTGGCCGATTTGTCGAAGGCTTCACCGGCGGCGTCGTCGATGGTTTCCCCCAGCATCTCGTAGCGGCCCACGCCGTCCACGCGCATGAGTTGCGTGTGGCCACCAGACACCAGCAAGGCCACGAAGGGAAACTCCGGTGGGTCCACACTCAGAAAGGGCGACAGCAGATGCCCTTCCAGATGGTGCACGCCCAGCACCGGCTTGCCCAGGGCCGCGCCCAGCGCGCAGGCCACGCCCGCCCCCACCAGCAGCGCGCCGGCCAAGCCGGGGCCGCGCGTGTAGGCCACCACATCGATGTCGTGCAGCGACTTGCCGGCTTCGGCCATGACCTTGCTGGTGAGCGGCAGCACGCGGCGGATGTGGTCGCGGCTGGCCAGTTCGGGCACCACGCCGCCATAGGCCTGGTGCATCTCCACCTGGCTGTAGAGCGCGTGTGCGAGCAGCTTGGGCACACCCTGCTCGAGCGCTTCCACCAGCGCCACGCCGGTTTCGTCGCAAGAGGATTCGATGCCGAGGATCAGCATCTTGGTCGGATCGTCCATGGTTCAGTGCGCGGCCGGCAGGCGCGGTGTGAGTTTGTAGAGGCGTAGCGCATTCTCGCTAGCCACCTTGAGCGCCAGTTCGGGCGGCAGCTGCTCGATCAGGCTGCGCAGGTTGTCCATGCCCTCCGCGCTGGACCCACGGGAAAGGCCGGCCGGCGCGTAGAAGACATCGCTTCCCAGCATGAAACGGTCGGGGAAGGCCTGGACCAACGCCAGCCAGCCCGCCCTGAGCTGGCCCGAAGGATCCAGCGCCATGGTGTTGCGCGGGCCACTGCGGTTGAGCCGGAAGCTCATGTACAGGTTGGGATGGGCCTGCAGCATCTCCGTGACGACCTGCGGGCTGCGGGTGTTGATGGGCTCGAAACCCACGTGCGACCAGACGATCTTCGCCTTGCGGTTGTGCGCGAGCAACCGCTCGAACGCCTCCCGGTTGGCCAGCAGCACGGCCGGGTTGGGCGGGCTCTTGAGGGCGGGAGGAAGGGGCATGTCCTGCGGCACCATGTCGAAGTGCATGTCGATCGGCACGTCGTGTTCGGCGGCAATGTCGGCCAGCAGCAGGAGCAGCGGATGGTCGGCCGGCACATTGGAATAGGCGTGCCCCGGACCCATGGCCGGCAGAGACAGGTGCTGGATGAACATCTCCCCGAAACCCACACCGCCCAACGCGATGATGCGCTCGGCTCGCTGGCGAAACTTCTGCCGCACCGCGTCGTCCACCGCCTCGGGCCGGGTTTCATGGACCATGATGGTCAACGACCCGCCGCCGCCGAGCACGGCAAAGCGGCCCGGATGCGCCTTGGCGGCAAACAGCAGGTCCTCAATGTCGTGGTTGATCCGGCTCATGAAGGTGGCGCGCGGCGGCGACATGAGCAGGGACATGCGGATGTTGCGACGGTCCATCTCCTCCAGCGCTGTTGAGAGCGACGCCTGGAAACTCATCTGGGGGACAGATTCGAAATGCACGTGCGTATCGACCAGGGGAATCGGCGCTGGCTGGGCCTGCGCCAAACCGGACCAGCACAGGACCAGAACAACCAAGACTCTGTTCAGCATCTGCTTGTTTTCCTCGGTGAAATGTCAGGGAATCGTGCGGATTATGCGGGCCGCCGAAGGGCCTACTTCATCACCAGTCCGCCGTCCACCACCAGCACCTGCCCAGTCATGAAACGGCTCCAGTCCGAGGCCAGAAACAGCACCGGCCCGGCCACGTCGTCCGGCCGCGCGATGCGGCGCAGCGGCGTCTGCGCCACGATGGTTTCCTTCACCTCTTCCTTGGTGGCGCGGCTGGCGTCGGTGGGGTAGACCAACCCGGGCGCCACGCAGTTGATGCGGATGCCCATCGGCCCGAGCTCGGCCGCCAGGTTGCGGCTGAAACCCACCAATGCCGACTTGGCGGTGGTGTAGTCGTGGTAAGGCACCACCGGGCGTTCCACCAGGTCGGTGGCAATGTTGACGATGCAACCCTGTGCGCGTTGGCGCATGTGCGGCAGCACGGCTTGGCAGACGTTGTAGGTGGCGCGCACCGCGCCGTCGATCTGCGTCTGGTAGTCGGCCCAGGCCGTTTCCCAAAAATGCTTGCGCTGCTCGGGGTCGAAGCGGTACGGCGCGAAGGCGTTGTTCACCAGCACGTCGATGCGCCCCAGTTCGGCCAGCACCTGCGCCACCAGCGCCTGCACCTGGGCCGCGTCGTTGACGTCGGCGCGGATCGCCCAGGCATCGCCGCCCGCGTCCTTGCATGCCTGCACCACCTGCTCGGCCGCCGCCTCGTTGCGCAGGTAGTTCACCACCACGAAGCCGCCCTCGGCCGCAAAGGCCTGCGCAATGGCCGCGCCGATGCCGCGGCTGGCGCCGGTGACCAGGATGACCTTGCCTTGGAACTTCATGGCGAGCTCAGTTCTTGCCGGGCAGCAGGTCGGCGCTCACCACATCCTTCATCTTCAGCTCACGCTGGATGAGGCCGATCTTCTTCCAGGCGTCGGCGCCCTTTTGCAGCGTCTCGATGTCGATGGCGCCCAGACCCTGCTTTTGCGTCAGCGGCGAGACGGCCGAGAGGTTACGCAGCTTGATCACCTCCAGGTTGATGGCTTCGTTCTGGCCGTCGATGGCGCGTTTGACGGCCAGCTTGGCGGCTTCCTGCGGGTTGGCGATCATCCACGCCGCGCTGTCACGGTAGGCGGCAAGGAAGCGGCGCAGCACGTCCTTCTTCTGCTGCCAGGTCTCTTCACGCACGATGAACAGGTCGCTGGAGACATTGAGCGAGTCGCGCACTTCCATCACGTTCACCTCGCCCAGGCCCTTCTGGCGGCCGATGGCCAGGCCGGTGTCGGTGGCGGCAGTGGCGTCCACCTGGCCCTGCATCAGCGGCGCGAAGTTCAGCAGGCCGGTCACGACGATGGTGACGTCCTTCTCCGTCAGCCCGGCCTGGTGCAGCAGCACCTGCAGGTGACTGCGCGTGCCGCTGGACAGGCTGTAGACGCCGATCTTCTTGCCCTTCAGGTCCGCCGGCGAGCGGATGCCACTGGACTTGAGCGCCACCACGTTGAACACGTTCTGCGGGTAGATGTCGTAGATGGCGCGCAATTTCTCGCCCTTGTCGAGCGCGGCGAAGAAGGAGCCGGGGTCGGTGAAGGCCACGTCGCCCTGGCCACTGAGCAGGTTGCGGATGGCATCACCACCGCCGGCGCCGCTGAGGTAGGCCAGTTCGATGCCACGGGCGCGGAAGAAGCCCTTCTCGTCTTCCACCAACAGGTTGGTGATCTCGGTAATGGGCTTGCTCCAGCCGGCAATCGTCACCTTGTCAAGCTTGGCCTGGGCCCAGGCGCCCGTGCCGCACAGCGTGGCCAGGGTGAGTGCCGTCAGGGTGCGCAGGGTGGTGCGTTTCATCGTTGTCGTCCTCTCTGAGTCATTCATCGGAAGGTTGGGAATAGGGCTGCAAAAGCCAGCGCTCCAGCAGCAGCGTGGCCTCGTACAGCAGCAGGCCGATGGCGGTGATGAGCAGCAGCACGGCAAACATCAGCGGCGTGTCCATCGAACCTTGCGTGGCAATGATCAGCGCGCCCAGGCCCTGGCTGGCGCCAACGAATTCACCCACCACCGCGCCCACCAGCGCCAGTACCACGGCCACGCGCAGGCCGGCCAGGATGGTGGGCAATGCGGCCGGAATCTTGAGTCGCCAAAGCGTCTGCCCCCGGGTGGCGCCCAGCATGCGGAACAATTCGAGGCGTGCTGCATCCACCTGCGCCACGCCGGTCAGCGTGTTCTCCAACAGCGGAAAAAAACAGATCAGCGCCGTGATCACCACGGTGGGCGTGGTGCCGAAGCCGAACCAGACGATGAACAGCGGCACCAGCGCCAGTTTCGGCACCACCTGGCTGGTCACCACATAGGGCATGAGCACGCGGCGCAGTACGGGCGATTCGCCCAGCAGCAGACCGCCGGCAAAACCCAGCGCCACGCCCAGCGCAAGGCCCAGGCCCAGTTCCAGCAGGGTCTGGGCGATGTGCGGCCAGAGGAAACCGGTAGCCAGGCCGCGCCACAGGGCCGCGGCAATGGCGCTGGGTGCCGGCAGCACCAGCGGCGAGAACTTGAAGGCCGGCACTGCCGCTTCCCACGCGCACAGCAGCACGACGAGCAAGAGCACAGCCAGCAGGCGGGGATAGCGGCTCATACGCCCCCCTCCCCGTCCATGGCCTGCCGCAGCTCGGCGCAGATGGCGTTGAAGGCCGCGCCGTAGCGCAGTTCGCGCGTGCGTGGGCGCGGCAGGTCCACGCGGATGTCGTGCCGGATGCGGCCGGCGTCCATCACCGCCACGCGGTCGGCCAGATACACCGCCTCGGTGATGTCATGCGTGACGAAAAACACCGAGGTGCCGCGCGCGCGGCAGACGCGCTGCAGCTCGTCCTGCAGTTCCTCGCGCGTGATGGCGTCCAGCGCGGCAAAGGGTTCGTCCATCAGCAGGATGGGCGGCTGCGGCAGCAAGGCGCGCGCAATCGCCACCCGGCTCTGCTGCCCGCCCGAGAGCTGGCGCGGGTAATGCTGCAGATGCGCGCCCAGCCCCATCTGCGCCAGCAACTGCTCGGCCTGCGCCACGTCCTGCGCCGTGGGCGTGCGCTGCAGGCTGATGGGCAGCAGCACGTTGTCGCGCACGGTGAGCCAGTCCAGCAGCGTGGGCTGCTGGAACACGAAACCGGTGCCCGGGCCGGGTGCGGCCACGGGCGCACCCTGCAGCAGCACCTGCCCGGCATCGGGCCGCAGCAGACCGGCGGCCAGCTTGAGCAGCGTGGTCTTGCCGCAGCCGCTGCGCCCCACCAAGCAATGGAATTCGCCTGGCGCAATGTCCCAGTCGACGCCCCGCACCACCGGCGGCCAGCCGGGGAAGGTGTAGCTCACCTGCCGCATGTCGAGGAAGGGCTCTGCGCTCACATTCAGTCCTTGTAGGGTGCGTACAACTCGGCCGCATCCTCGGCGGACTGCTCCAGCTCCACCATGCGCACCAGGTCCAGCAGCGAAAAGCGGCCGTCGTGGTGCCAACCGGCTTCGGGCGCGGTCATGCGGCCCAGCGCGCACAGGCGCGTAGCACCGGCCTCGCCCAGCGGGCCGGCCAGGGCATGCAGCTCCTGCGGCGCGGCGGCAATGCCCACCGTCTGCAGTACCTCGCGCTGCGCCGCCAGCAGCGGCACGGCGTCGCGCAGCGCGTCCACCGCCTGCACCTGCACCGTGCGATTCAGCGCGCAGGGCTGCAACGGGCTGGCCTCGTCGGCATAGGCCACGGCCCAGGGCGCATCGACATCGCCCATCAGTTGCACTGCGGCACAGGCATAACCCCGCATCTCCTGTCCCTGGCGCCAAGCCGCCACGCTGGCGGCTTCTTCCAGCGTGAGCGGGCGGCGCACGAACTTGTGCTGCAGCGCGGCCAGCTGCCCGGCCAATGCCTGGGCAAATTCCTGCGGGCTGACGCGGCCGCCACGCGCCACATAGAAGGTGTGCGGTGAATAGCAGCCCTGCTGCTCGTAGCGCACCACGTCCAGCGCCGCGGCACGGGCCACGGCCGGCAGGCGCTGGGCGTCGAGCGCCGCAGCCGACACCAGGCCCACACTGAGCTTGTGGCCATGCGGCAGGAAGCGGGTGGTCACCGGCACCTGCTCGCGCAACGCGGCCAGCGTGGCATTGCCGCCGTAGGCCAGCACCACGTCGGCCTCGGTGAACAGCGCGCGCTCGCTGGCCGTGTCGCCGCCCTTGAACCAGACGATGGCCAGCGCGTGCGCCAGCCGCGGCTCCACCTCGGCCAGCAAGCGCGCAAACAGCGCGGCAAACAGCGGCTCGGCACTGGCCACCTTGCCCACGGCAGGCGCCTTGACCAGCAGGCCACACACCAGGCTCCACAGCGGCAGGCCCGGCACATTGCCGGCCCACACATGCGCCAGCAGCTCCGGCCCGTAGGCGCGCACCATGCCGCCCTTGGCTGCGGGCTGGAACTCGTCCAGCACCTTGGGGTTGGCGAAGTCTTCCGCCACGAAGCGCTGCAGCTGCGGCGCGCGGAAGGTCTTGAGGTAGGCGTTCAGCCCCAGGCGCACCATCTCGGCGTCGAAGCCGGTGATGCGCGGCAACAGCAACTCCAGCTCCAAGCGGTAGGGGTCGGCCGCGTTCAGCAGGCGCTCGATGGCGCGGTCAATGGCGGCAATGACCTGCGACAGCGGCATGGCCTTGAGCTGGGCGCCGCCCTGCGTGCGCACCTGCGCGGCCAGTGCGCTGATTTGCGCCGGCGTGAGCTGCGGCACGACCACGTCCACGCGTTGCGCGCCCTCGCCGAAGGTCAGCGTGTGCCACTGCACCTGCTCGGCCGGCAGGCCCGGCAGATAGCCTGCCTTGATCTTCATGAGCGTGCTGCTTTCAAGAATTCGTCCACCGCCAGCGAGCAGCCTTTGGCCTGCGCGCCCTGGGCACGGCCGAGCAGCTGGAAGCCGCCTTCGACCTGAACCCCCACGTCTTCCGTCAGGATGGTGAGCACGGAATTGAAGTTGCCCAGGTCGGTGTGCGCCAGGATGCCGCGCTCGCCGGCCGGCACCTCCTGCCCGGTGAGCGGGTCCAGCACGCGGCTGCGAATCCAGTGCGGGCCGGACTTGAGGGCCGGCAGCACGGCGTTGCCGTCGTCGTAGAACTGGGTGCTGAGCTCCGTCATGCCGTACATGTTGATGCAGGCGCTGCGCGGCACACCGAAGGTGGCGGAGAGTTGCTCGTAGAACTCGGCCATGTCCATCTCGCGCGACTGGCCCTTGAAGCCGCCGGTGTCCAGCAGGCGGCTGCCGGCCGGCAGGCGGAAGGTCAGGCCGCGCTCGCGCAACGCGTCCATCAGATGCACAAAGCTGTAGCTGGCGCCCAGCAGCGCAAAGGGCGCGTTGCCGGCCTGCACCTCGGCCAGCGTGGCGCACAGCGCGTCGAGCTGCAGGCCCTGGGCGTCCAGGAAGTAGCGGCTGCCGGGCGCGCCAAATTCGTGCAGGGCCAGCGCCAGGTAGTGCGCCAGCGAGGAGTTGGGCATGAGCTGTTCGTCGGGGAACAGGATGCCCATGGGTATCTTGTCCTGCCCGGCCATGAAGCGGGCGCGGAAGTTGCGCGTCATCGACAGGTCGTACGCCTGCAGATGCGGGTGGTAGTGCCGGCCCTTGACGTCGCCGCGCGTGGTGCCGCTGGTCATGAAGACGCGCTCGCAGGCCTCAGGCGGCACGCAGCTGAGCGTGAGGTCCTTGAAGCCGTTGATGGGCACGGCCGGAATGTCGCGCCAGCTCTTCACGCTGCGCGGCGTGCGGCCGCGCTGTTGGCAGAACTTCTGGAAGGCGGTGTTGTGCCGGAACTGCTGGGCAAACAGGCGCAGGGCCAGTGCGTTGAAGGCGTCTTCGCTGCCGTCGGCCTGGGCCATGAAGGCCAGCAGATCGGCCACCAGCGCGTCGTCCAGACCGCTGGCCGGTGCCTGCATCGCTGTGGAGGTGTCGTTCACGTTCGCCCTTCTTCCGGTGGTGTGCCTGGCCGGGGCCGGGCGGGGGTGCTCCGAAAGGGGTGGCAGGGCGGGACGCGCGTTCCTGGCAGCTCTTCTTACGTCGGCATGATCCGATTCAAGTTCACGGGTTCGGTGTCACCATCTCAGCCACGCTGCCGTTGCCGGCAGGGTTGCACCCCGGAGCGATTGGGATTCTACGCGGAGTGGAGATTTGATGTGCCCATAGGCTGGGGCTGCGGCATTCAGAGCGCCACAGGCGGACGGAAGCAAATCGAGGAAATGGTTGTTCAAACCTTGCTTTAGGTGTCAACCTCAACTCTCGCACTCAACTCTGCGAAGCTCGCGCCTTCGACATCGTTGATGCAGACAACATTCGAGCCATGGTAGAGATTTGAAAGCGGCCACCGAGCCTCTTTCCCAATAGCATCGATACAACAACGCGCAATCATCTGGGGTAAGAGGTTGGGCAGGACGTCGGCATACATATCCACCATGGGCAGAGAGTCATAAAGACTGCGGCAGCGATCAAACGTAAAAGCATCTACGTGCATGCGGCGAACTTTAGCTTTGTACGTCCAACGACGGTGATTTCTGATGCTTGCGTGATATGGAGCACCTAGTTGATTTAGAGCGAGTTCCAGCCACAGATGCGCCATGGGGATATCACAGAACAGACCTCCGCGTGCGTCTGGAATAGCTGCATTTACGCGACGAATTTCATTTTTGATGTTTGTTGATAGCAACCCATCGTAGCCAGCAAGTGTTTCTCGCAATGACTCTCGAAACCTTGCTGCATCAAGGACAGAAACGCCGTCCTTTGGCTTTGAATACTCCGTGTGCCAGTATTTACCGAGATCGCCAGCAGTGGTCTTCAGTGTGTCCACAAAGTTCCAGAACGAGAACGAATCCGAGTTGAATAGTCGATCCCCACTAATGCGGCTATCCTGTGCGCTGTCCGGATTTGGATTTAGCAACTCCGAAAAAAAAGACGCATCACTCATGCGGTCAAAAGCCTCTATGTGTGCAGCTTTGTCTGCACTAAAGAGTTGACGACGCAGCGCTCCGTTCCTCAGGAATCTCAGAGCAGGGCTCAGAAACGCAGAATAGTAGAGCGGATAACTTGTCGCAAATGCAGAGTAGACCTGCGTAATGTTCCTGCTAGCAAGTTTTGACAAGTCACGCAGTTCATATCCATGTGCTGCTGCTGACTCACTGAACCAGGCTATATCTCCCTCAGCTTCGTGGTTCGGTTCCTCACCATACGCTGTGCACTCAACCATAGGTTGGAAGTAGAAATACGAAGCCAAGAAGTCGCAGACCTCAGGCGTTGGGTCGGGTTCGCATGTATTTACGACAAGGACACTCAGATCGGACAGTGCCTGCTCATCAAATGTTGCATGAAGGGGCCCAAGCGTTGAAAGCGATCGACTAACCAGAGACCCCGTAAAGTCAAGATAGACGATATCAAACGTTAGGTGATTGGTCCGAAAGAACTCGGCTATTGAGCCAGGAAATATCTTTAGGTGCGGAAACTTCGCGCGAGCTTTTGTTAAGGCTTGCTTGTAAGTCCCTTGGTCCGCCTCAAAGGCCCAGACATTCTCGATACGTACTCCAAGTCTGAGTAACTCCATCAAGTCGTTTTCAGGTTCAGGCCCCGAGAAGTAGGCCACGCGCAGTTCACTCGGAGACTTCGTGCCGTAGATGGAGTGGGAGTAGCCCATCCAAGCCTCGAAGTAATTTTCGATCTCTAAGTGACGGGAATCGAGATCCATGACCTTCGCCAATACCTCGTCCCATGCATAGTTCCAAACGGTCTTAAGATAGGTCGGCGTCAATATTCGTGAGGACTCGCGGCTTGAGGTCAACGATCTCACCGCATGTTCCCAAAGTGCCTTTCGAGAATCACCCTTTATCTCTTGCTTGTAGGTCATCATGATCTCCCTGAGGACATAACGAATATGTCACAGCAAGAAGTCTACTTGGCGAATCATTTAACCCTATATGGGGTATGTGCGTTCTTTTCTACGCGTGCACTGAATGAAGGCCCCAGCCACAAACCGCTCCCGCACGAATCACCCGTCACTCCGAGGAATCAGCGCCAGCAGATCCGTCACCCCTACATCCACTCCCGCCTGAAACAACAGCGTCGAGGCCTGGCCGCGGTGGTGGGTCTGGTGGTTGAAGAAGTGCTGCAGCAAGGCGCCGAAGCTGCGGCTCGACGGGACGCCGGCCATGTTGCTGTAGCGGATGCTGCCGGCCAGGTGCTCGGGCGTGAGCTCGGCCACCCAGCGTTCGATGAGTGCGTCCAGCGGCTGCCGGTAGGCGCGCAGGCCGGCCAGGTCGGGCGCGAGCGGCTGGGTCAGCGAAGACGGTTGCGGGAAATTGGACAGTGCCCCGAGGGTGGTGAACCCGGCCTCATGCCGTGCGAAGCGGTGCAGCCAGAGGGTGTCGGCCACGGCAATGTGGTTGAGCGTACCGAGGATGGAGCCGAAGAAGGCGCCGCGCTCGGCGGTTAGGGCCGCGGCGTCAAGGCTGGCGGCGGCCTCGTACATGCGCTCGTTCATCCAGCGGTTGTAGTGCGCCATCAGCGCGGCGGTCTGCGGGTTCATGGGCGGGGCGTGGGCACGGAGTGGGAGGTGCTTGTTTTATAGCAGCCGGCGTGCGGCAGCGCGCCTTACCGCGCCGTGTTGCACCGTACTGCACCCACAACAGGCGCATTTCTTGCAGCACGCACCCCATGAGCAAAGCCCCGCAGATGGTCGTTGTCGCCCCCGGTCTGGCCGTGGTCGCGACGCGCCGTCTGCGCGGCAGTGTGCCGGCCTGCCGCCGCCTGGCTGCTAAGCTCCAGCGGTTTACTTTGTCACATTGCGCATGAAATCGGGGCTGAATTTCCTGGTCGCGGCCAAACGCTGCGAAATCGCCGAGCTGCAGCAGCTGGCGCTCACCAGCGCGCTGGTGAACGTGTCCGGCCGCCTGGTGCACGGTCTGCAGCGCGAACGCGGGCTGTCCAACCTTTACCTGGGCTCGCACGGCACGCGCTTTGCCCAGGCACGTGCACAGCAGATAGACGAAAGCCGGCAGATCGAGGCCGAACTGCGCGCCTGTTTCGACGCGTTGGACACCGAGTCCGACCGCGTGGGCCACGGCGCCCGGCTGTTCAGCCGGATCGCCTATGTGCTGCACGGGCTGGACGCCCTGCCGGCGCTGCGCCAGCAGGTCGACACCCTGCACTGGACCGCACGGCAGGCCACCGATGCCTATGTGCAACTGATCGCCGGGCTGCTGGCGGTGGTGTTCGAGGCCGCCGACAGCGCCTGCGACCCCGAGGTCTCGCGCCTGCTGGTGGCGCTGTTCAATTTCATGCAAGGCAAGGAGTTCGCCGGCCAGGAGCGTGCCGTCGGTTCCGCGCTGTTCGCCTCGGGGCAGGCTGCGGCGGGCGAGCAGCAGCGCCTGCTGCACCTGATCGAGTCGCAGGAGCGCTGCCTGCAGGTGTTCGCCGAGTTCTCCAGCCCCGAGCTTGTCGCCTTGTGGGCACAGAGCCAGGACCGCGCCACGCTGGCGGAGCTGGAGCGCATGCGGCGCATCCTGTGCACGGCTGCGGCCGGCGCGACGCTCGACGCCAGCCAGAGCCAGGTCTGGTTCAACTGCTGCAGCCAGCGCATCGACTGCATGAAGGTGGTGGAAGACCAGCTCGCACACGACCTGCTGCGGGTGTGCGAAGAGAAGATCGCCGCCGCCCGCGGCGACCTGCAGGCCTACCAGGCGCTCGACGCCGCAGCCACCCGCGACACCGATGCCTTGTCTTTCTTCCAGGACGTGGGCGGCGCCGCCGGCGTGCCTGGGGCCGGCCCCGCCCCGGGTACGCCCGGCTTCGGCGTGCCGGCCCAGGGCTACGGCTTGCAGCTGGAGCGCTCCATTCTGGAGCTGGTGCAGGAGCAGGCCCGGCGCCTGCAGGCCATGGGTGACGAACTTGACACGGTGCGCGCCAGCCTCAACGAGCGCAAGCTGATCGACCGCGCCAAGGGCCTGCTGATGCAGCGCCAGGGCTTGAGCGAACAGGCGGCCTACGACAAGCTGCGCAAGACCGCCATGGACAAGGGGCTGAAGCTGGCGGACGTGGCACAGCTCATGCTCGACGCGGCCGATCTGCTGTAGGCACGGCACGCCGCCGCCTCACTTTTGGTGCATCGCACAAAACAGGTGCGCCTTGTCGTTTACACCAAAAAATCAGGCCAAACACCATACAGAACAATCGCTGACAGCTATAGAAACAATAGCAAAACCAACCCGGGCATGACTGGCACAGACCTTGCTTGGTAGCAGGCAAGACCAATGAAGGTCAGTCGGCAGTGGCATCCAACGGCGGATGGCGCTGCTGAATCCGGACAAAGGCGTCCCCACCGGTTTGCATCGTCTGCATGACGTGCAAGCCGCGTGAGGACGCCTTTTTTGTTTTCTTCGTCGACTCTAGGAGCTTGTGATGTCTGAACTTCTGAACGCCAAACTCAGCCGCCGCACCGTGCTGCAGACCGCCGCCGTGGGCGCGGTCGGCATCGCCCCCGCCCTGCGCGCTGCCGTCTATGCCGCCGGCTCCGATGCGCCGGAGAAGAAGGAAGTGAAGATCGGCTTCATTCCGCTGACCGACTGCGCCAGCGTGGTGATGGCCTCGGTGCTGGGCATCGACCAGAAGTACGGCGTGAAGATCGTCCCGAGCAAGGAAGCCAGCTGGGCCGGTGTGCGCGACAAGCTGGTCAACGGCGAGCTGGACTTTGCCCATGTGCTGTACGGCCTGGTGTACGGCGTGCACCTGGGCGTGAGCGGCCCGAAGAAAGACATGGCGGTGCTGATGACGCTCAACAACAACGGCCAGGCCATCACGCTCTCCAAGAAGCTGGCCGAGAAGGGCGCCGTCAACGGCGCCGGCCTGGCCAAGCTGATGGCGAGCGACAAGCGCGACTACACCTTTGCCCAGACCTTCCCCACCGGCACGCACGCCATGTGGCTGTACTACTGGCTGGCGGCCAACGGCATCAACCCGATGAAGGACGCCAAGGTGATCACCGTGCCGCCGCCGCAGATGGTGGCCAACATGCGCGTGGGCAATATGGACGGCTTCTGCGTCGGCGAGCCGTGGAACCACCGCGCCATCATCGACGGCATCGGCGTCACCGCCACCACCACGCAGGAGATCTGGAAGGACCACCCGGAGAAGGTGCTGGGCACCACGGGTGAATTCGTCAAGAAGTACCCCAACACCGCGCGGGCGGTGACGGCCGCCATCATCGAAGCCGGCAAGTGGATCGACGCCAGCTTGTCCAACAAGAACAAGATGGCCGAAACGATTGCCGACAAGAGCTACGTCAACACTGGTGTAGACGCCATCAACCAGCGCATCCTGGGCCGCTACCAGGACGGCATGGGCAAGACCTGGGACGACCCCAACCACATGAAGTTCTACAACGACGGTGCGGCATGTTTCCCGTATCTCTCCGACGGCATGTGGTTCCTGACCCAGCACAAGCGCTGGGGCCTGCTGAAGGACCACCCGGACTACCTGGGCGTGGCCAAGCAGATCAACCAGATCGAGCTCTACAAGGAAGCCGCCGCCGCCGCCAAGGCACCGGTGCCGAAGGACGCCATGCGCACCAGCAAGCTCATGGACGGCGTGGTGTGGGACGGCAAGGACCCGAAGAAGTACGCCGACAGTTTCAAGATCAAGGTCTGAGGGAGAACCATCATGGTCAGTGCCGTGTTTCATCCGCCGGTGGACGGGCTTGCGCCCGCCGCCCCGCCGGCCGCTACGGAAAAAGTAGCATCTTCCGCCCGTCCTGCAAGGCCTGCCGCCCCAAGGGCGTCTGAAGTGGCAGCCCCACAGGCGCCCGGCTACGACTGGCGTGGCCTGGCCCTGCGGGTGCTGCCGCCCGTCTTCGGCCTGGCGCTGCTGGTGGGCATCTGGGCACTGGTGGCCACCACCAGCGGCAGCAGCATTCCCACCCCGGCCGAGACCTGGACGCAGGCGGTGGACGTCTTCAGCGACCCGTTCTATCGCAAGGGCCCGAACGACCAGGGCGTGGGCTGGAACGTGCTGATGTCACTGGAACGCGTCGCCTTGGGCTTCGGCCTGGCGGCGGCGGTGGGTATTCCGGCCGGTTTCATGATCGGGCGCTTCGAGTTCCTGAGCCGCATGTTCAACCCGCTCATCAGCCTGCTGCGCCCGGTCTCGCCGCTGGCGTGGCTGCCCATCGGGCTGCTGGTGTTCAAGGGCGCCAACCCGGCGGCCATCTGGACCATCTTCATCTGCTCCATCTGGCCCATGATCATCAACACCGCGGTGGGCGTGCAGCGCGTGCCGAGCGACTACATGAACGTGGCGCGCGTGCTCAACCTGTCGGAATGGAAGATCCTGACCAAGATCCTGTTCCCCGCCGTGCTGCCCTACATGCTGACCGGCGTGCGGCTCGCGGTGGGCACCGCGTGGCTGGTGATCGTGGCGGCTGAGATGCTGACCGGTGGCGTGGGCATCGGCTTCTGGGTCTGGGACGAGTGGAACAACCTCAACGTCAAGAACATCATCGTCGCCATCTTCGTCATCGGCATCGTCGGGCTGGTGCTCGAGTTCGCTCTGATCAAGCTGGCCAGCGCCTTTACTTTCGAGGAAGTGAAATCATGAACAAGTTCATCGAAATCCAGGGTGTGGCGCAGACCTTCCGCACCAAGAAGGGCCTCTTCCCCGCCCTGCGCGACATCGACCTGACCATAACCAAGGGCGAGTTCGTGGCGCTGATCGGCCATTCGGGCTGCGGCAAGTCCACGCTGCTCAACCTGATTGCGGGCCTGACCACCCCCACCGCCGGCGCCCTGCTGTGCGCCAACCGCGAGATTGCCGGCCCGGGCCCGGAACGCGCGGTGGTGTTCCAGAACCATTCGCTGCTGCCCTGGCTGACCTGCTTCGAGAACGTCTACCTGGCGGTGGAGCGCGTCTTCGGCGCCAACGAAAGCAAGGCCCAGCTCAAGGCGCGCACCAACGCGGCACTGGAGTTGGTGGGCCTGGCCCACGCGGCCAGCAAACGCCCGGGCGAGATCTCCGGCGGCATGAAGCAGCGCGTGGGCATAGCCCGGGCGCTGTCGATGGAGCCGCAGGTGCTGCTGATGGACGAGCCCTTCGGCGCGCTGGATGCGCTGACGCGCGCCAAGCTGCAGGACGAGCTGCTGGAAATCGTGGCGCGCACCCACAGCACAGTGGTGATGGTGACGCACGACGTGGACGAGGCGGTGCTGCTGAGCGACAAGATCGTGATGATGACCAACGGCCCGGCTGCCACCATCGGCGAGGTGCTGGCGGTGGAGCTGCCGCGCCCGCGCAACCGCGTGCAACTGGCCGAGGACCCGCGCTACATCAACTACCGCAAGGCGGTGATCGATTTCCTCTACACGCGGCAGGCGCACGTTGAGAAAGCCGCGTGATGGAAAGCACCCCTGAGCCGCGCCTGCGGCACGTCTTCCCCTCAAGGGGACGACACCAGCGGCCCGGCCAAGCCGGTTCCGCGGTGTCCCTGAGCTGAAGACCACAGGCCCAACTCCCCTGGAGGCGAACATGGATATGAGAGTCAACCCCAAGAACAAGATGAAACTGGTGATGGTCGGCAACGGCATGGCCGGTGTGCGCGCACTCGAAGAGCTGCTGAAGATCGCGCCCGACCTGTACGACATCACCGTCTTCGGTGCCGAGCCGCACCCCAACTACAACCGCATCCTGCTGTCGCCGGTGCTGGCCGGCGAGCAGACGCTGGAGCAGATCGTGCTCAACGACTGGGCCTGGTACCAGGACAACGGCATCACCCTGCACGCCGGCTGGACGGTGACCGAGGTGGACCGCGTCAAGCGCGTGGTGCATGCGAAGAACGCCGCCGGCGAGTCGCTCAGTGCGCCTTATGACCGCCTGATCCTCGCCACCGGCTCCAACCCCTTCATCCTGCCGGTGCCGGGCAAGGAGCTGCAGGGCGTGCTGGCCTACCGCGACATTGCCGACACCCAGGCCATGATCGACGCTGCCGCCAAGTACAAGCACGCAGTGGTGATTGGCGGCGGCCTGCTCGGGCTGGAGGCGGCCAACGGACTGATGAAGCGCGGCATGCAGGTGAGCGTGGTGCACGTGGCGCCCTGGCTGATGGAGCGCCAGCTCGACGACGTGGCCGGCCGGCTGCTGCAGCAGTCGCTGGAAGAACGCGGCATGCAGTTCCTGATGGGCGCGCAGACGCAAGAACTGGTGGGCGACGAGGACAACGGCAAAGGGGGCCGCGTCAAGAGCGTGAAGTTCAAGGACGGCAGCGAGGTGCCGGCCGAGCTGGTGGTGATGGCGGTGGGCATCCGCCCCAACACCGCGCTGGCTGAAGCCATGGGCCTGCATGTCAACCGCGGCATCGTGGTCAGCGACACACTGCAGACCACCACCGACGCACGCATCTACGCCGTGGGCGAATGCGCGGCGCACCGCGGCATTGCCTACGGCCTGGTGGCACCGCTGTTCGAGCAGGGCAAGGTGCTGGCCAACCACCTGGCCGAGTTTGGCATCGGCCGCTACACCGGCTCGCTCACCTCGACCAAGCTCAAGGTCACCGGCATCGACCTCTTCAGTGCCGGCAACTTCATGGGCGGTGACGACACGGAAGAGATCGTGATGAGCGACCCCGGCGCCGGCGTCTACAAGAAGCTGGTTCTGAAAGACGACAAGCTGGTGGGCGCCTGCCTGTATGGCGATACCGTCGACGGTAGCTGGTACTTCAAGCTGCTGCGCGACGGCCGCCCGGTGGCCGACATCCGCGACAAGCTGATGTTCGGTGAGAGCAACATCGGCGACGCCGGCCACGCGGGCCACAACAAGGCCGCCGCCATGGCCGACACGGATGAAGTGTGCGGCTGCAACGGCGTCACCAAAGGCACCATCTGCAAGGCCATCAAGGAAAAGGGCCTGTTCACGCTGGACGAGGTGCGCAAGCACACCAAGGCCAGCGCCTCCTGCGGCTCCTGCACCGGCCTGGTGGAACAGATCCTGATGTTCACCGCCGGCGGTGACTACTCGGCCGCGCCGAAGACCAAGGCCATGTGCGGCTGCACCGAGCACGGCCACCAGGCGGTGCGCGATGCCATTCGCGAGCACAAGCTGCTGACCATCGCCGACGTCTTCAAGTTCCTGGACTGGAAGACGCCCAACGGCTGCGCTAGCTGCCGCCCGGCCGTCAACTATTACCTCATCAGCACCTGGCCCAAGGAGGCCAAGGACGATCCGCAGAGTCGTTACATCAACGAACGCAGCCACGCCAACATCCAGAAGGACGGCACCTACAGCGTGATCCCGCGCATGTGGGGCGGCGAGACCACAGCCGATGAGCTGCGCCGCATCGCCGACGCGGTGGACAAGTACAAGATCCCGACCGTGAAGGTGACCGGCGGCCAGCGCATCGACCTGCTGGGCGTGAAGAAGGAAGACCTGCAGGCGGTGTGGCGCGACATCGGCATGCCCAGCGGCCATGCCTACGCCAAGGCCCTGCGCACCGTGAAGACCTGCGTGGGCAGCGAGTGGTGCCGCATGGGCACGCAGGACAGCACGCAGATGGGCAAGGACCTGGAGAAAGCCATGTGGCGCATGTACGCGCCGCACAAGGTGAAGTTTGCGGTGAGCGGCTGCCCGCGCAACTGCGCCGAGGCCGGCATCAAGGACGTCGGCATCATCGGCGTCGACTCCGGCTGGGAGATGCACATCGCCGGCAACGGCGGCATCAAGACCGAGGTGGCGCACTTCTTCACCAAGCTCAAGACCGCCGAGGAAGTGCTGGAGTACACCGGCGCCTTCATGCAGCTCTACCGCGAGGAAGGCTGGTACCTGGAGCGCACGGTGCACTACGTGAACCGCGTCGGCCTGGACTACGTGAAAAAGAAGATCCTGGACGACCACGCCGGCCGCAAGGCGCTGTGGGAACGGCTGCAGTTCGCGCTGGACGGCGAGCCTGATCCGTGGTTCGAATTTGATAAGGCCGCGGTGGACACGCGCCAGTTCGAAAAGATTTCAGCATGAAATCAGCCTCCCGCCCTTATCTGACAAGCGCTACCAGCTACCAAAAAGTGAGCACATCATGAGTGAATGGAAAGCCATCTGCCGCGTGGAAGACATCCCGGTGCTGGGTTCGCGCCGCGTGGCGCGCCCGCAGGGCATGGACGTGGCGGTGTTCCGCAATGACCGGGATGAGGTCTTCGCCCTGCTCGACCGCTGCCCGCACAAGGGCGGCCCGCTGAGCCAGGGCATCGTATTCGGCACCCACGTGGCCTGCCCGCTGCACAACTGGACCATTGCGCTGGACAGCGGCTGCGCCAAGGCACCGGACGAAGGCAGCACGTCGCGTTTTGCCGTCAAGGTGGAGAACGGCCTGGTGCATCTGGACGTGCGGGAACTCAACAGCCTGGCACTGGACGTGCCGCCCCCGGTGGCCGGCCCCTGCCAGAGGAAGACCGCCTGCGCATGAGCCCTGGCCCCGTCACGGAAACTCGCTCCACCTGTCCCTACTGCGGTGTGGGTTGTGGCGTCATCATCGAATCACAAGGCGCGCAGATCACCGGCGTGCGTGGTGACCCGGCACACCCGGCCAACTTCGGCCGCCTGTGCTCCAAGGGCGCGACGCTGCACCTGACCGCCGCGCCCGAGGTGACGCAGCAGATGCGGCTGCTGCAGCCGCTGCAACGGCTGCAGCGCGGCGCGGCGCCGCAGCCGGTGGGTTGGGATGCGGCGCTGGACCTGGCGACCGACCGCTTTGCCGACATCATCCGCACGCACGGCCCCGACGCGGTGGGCTTCTACGTCAGTGGCCAGTTGCTGACCGAGGACTACTACGTCTTCAACAAGCTGGCCAAGGGCCTGATCGGCACCAACAACATCGACACCAACTCGCGCCTGTGTATGAGCAGCGCGGTGGCGGGCTACAAGCAGACGCTGGGCGCCGATGCGCCGCCCTCCTGTTACGAGGACATCGACCACGCCGGCTGCCTGTTCATTGCCGGCTCCAACACCACCTGGGCGCATCCCATCCTGTTTCGCCGCATCGAAGACGCCCGACGCAAGAACCCGGCCCTCAAGCTCATCGTGGCCGACCCGCGCCGCACCGACACCGCGGGCAGTGCCGACCTGTTTCTGCAAATCCAGCCCGGCACCGACGTGGCGCTGTTCAACGGCCTGCTCTACATCATGCTGTGGGAGGGCTGGCTCGACCCGGCTTACATCGCCGCGCACACCAGCGGCTTCGAGACCCTCAAGGCCACGCTGCAGGAGTACACGCCCTACCTGGTGGCGCAGACCTGCGGCATCGACAAGCAGGCGCTGTACGAAGCGGCACGCCTGTTTGCCACCGGCGGCAGCGGCGATGTGCAGCGCCGCGGCGCCACACTCAGCCTGTATTGCCAAGGCCTGAACCAGAGCAGCAGCGGCACGGCCAAGAACGCGGCGCTGATCAACCTGCACCTGGCCACGGGCCAGATCGGCCAACCGGGCGCCGGCCCGTTCTCGCTGACCGGCCAGCCCAATGCCATGGGCGGGCGCGAGGTCGGCGGCCTCGCCAACCTGCTCAGTGCCCACCGCGATCTGGCCAACCCGCAGCACCGCGCCGAAGTGGCCGCGCTGTGGGGCGTACCCGCGGTACCCGACAAGCCGGGCAAGACCGCGGTTGAGATGTTCCAGGCCGCGGCCGACGGCGAGATCAAGGCGCTGTGGATCGCGTGCACCAACCCCGCGCACTCCATGCCCGACCAGGCCACCGTGCGCCGCGCGCTGGAACGTGCCGAGTTCGTGGTGGTGCAGGACGCCTTTGCCCACACCGCCACCGGCGAGCTGGCCGACCTGTTGCTGCCAGCCACCACCTGGGGCGAGAAGGATGGCACCGTGACCAACAGCGAACGCCGCATCAGCCGCGTGCGCCCGGCCGTGCCTGCGCCGGGCCAGGCACGGCACGACTGGCAGATTGCGGTGGACTTCGCCCACCGGCTGGAGAGCGCGCTCATAGCCAACGGGGTCAGATCCGAATTCAGGACAAGCACGCCGACGGAGGCCAACCACGCGGATCGATATTCGGCTCTGACCCCGTTGGCGAGGTCTCCAGCGCGCACCCTCTTTCCTTACGACAGCCCCGAATCGATCTGGAACGAGCACCGCGAGTCCACCCGCGGCCGCGACCTCGACATCACGGGATTGAGCTACGCGATGCTCGAAGCGTCGCCCCAGCAGTGGCCCCTGCCTGCAGGTGCCGCTGTAGGCAAGGCCCGCCTGTACGAAGACGGCATCTTCCCCACGCCCGACGGCCGCGCCCGCTTTGCCAACACCACCTACAAAGAAGTGGCCGAACCGCGCGAATCACGCTTTCCATTCGCACTCACCACCGGCCGCCTGCGCGACCAGTGGCACGGCATGAGCCGCACCGGCACGCTGGGCCGGCTGTTCGGCCACGTGGCCGAACCTGCGGTGCAGATGAATGCGCAGGACATGGCGCGCCGCGGGCTGGCCGAGGGCGACTTGGTGCACGTGACCAGCAAGCGCGGCAGCATCGTGGTGCCCTTGCAAGCCAGTGAAGAAGTGGCCACCGGCCAGGCCTTCATGGCCATGCACTGGGGGCCGGAGTACCTCAGCGGCGTCAGCAGCAACGGGCTGCCGCTGGCCGGCGTGAACGCACTCACCACCTCGGCCTGTTGCCCGGACTCGAAGCAGCCCGAGCTCAAGCATGCGGCGGTGAAGATCCTGAAAGCCGAGTTGCCGTGGACGCTGCTGGCCCTGGCCTGGCTGCCGGCCGACCGCGCGCTGGCCACGCGTGAAGCGCTGCGCGCACGCATGACGCGCTTTCCCTTTGCCACGTGCGTGCCCTTCGGACGGGAACGCAGCGGCGTGCTGTTGCGCGCCGCTGCGCACGAGCCGCCGCCGAACGAACTGCTGGCCGAGATCGAGGCGTTGCTGCAGCTGGACGACGCCAGCGTGCTGCGTTATGCCGATGCCCGGCGCGGCCAACGCCGTTCCGTGCGGCTGCAACGCGGCACGGAGAGCACCACGGTGGCAGGTTTTCTGCTGGCGGGCGACACGCGCTCCGAAGTCTGGCTCAAGCCGATGCTGCAGGACGCGCTGCCGGCGCAGGCCTATGGCCGCGCCCTGCTGCAGGGCAGCGCCCAGGCCCCGGGGGCGATGGCTGCGCCCAGCCGCCAGGTTTGCACCTGCTTCAACGTGAGCGAAAGCGCCATCCAGACGCAGCTGACGCGTTGCCGCGGCAACGAGAGTGAACGCCTGGCCCAGTTGCAGCAGACCCTGCAGTGCGGCACCAACTGCGGCTCCTGCGTGCCCGAGCTGCAGCGTCTGGTGCGTGAGCAGCCGGCCCTCAAGCAGGCGGCCTGAAGCGGCCCGCCGCAGCGCGGTGAGGCCGTTTTTACGTGAATCAGCTTATTACCAATTTTTATAACAACAGGAGCAGAATTTCCTCATGAGCATCAGTCAGTACATCCGTGAAATCGGCCGCGGCAAGGAAGGCGCGCGGTCGCTCACGCGTGTGCAGGCAGCCGATCTGTTCGGCCAGGTGCTCGACGGCACGGTGAGCGACCTGGAGGTGGGCGCCTTCTGCATTGCGATGCGCGTCAAGGGTGAGACGCCGGAGGAGATGGCCGGCTTCCTCGACGCCACGCACGCCCGCCTGCAGCGCGTCCCAGCCACGCAGCCCGTGGTGGTACTGCCGAGCTACAACGGCGCGCGCAAGCTGCCCGGCCTGCTGCCGCTGCTGGCGCTGCTGCTGGCGCGCGCCGGTGTGCCGGTGCTGGTGCACGGCACGCCCACCGAATCGTCCCGCGTTTACACGTCCGAAGTGCTTTCCGCCCTCGGGGTACAAGCGCAGACCGCTATTGAATCCATAGCGCCGGGCGAGGTGCAGTTTGTGCCTACTGTGGTGCTCAGCCCCGGCCTGCAGCGCCTGCTGGAAGTGCGGCGCGTCGTCGGCCTGCGCAACCCGGCGCACAGCCTGGTCAAGCTCATGAACCCGGTGGCCGGGCCGGCGCTGATCGTCAGCAGCTACACCCACCCGGAGTACGCGCAGTCGATGGCGCAGACCTTCGAGCTGGTGCAGACCAACGCCCTGCTGCTGCGCGGCACCGAGGGCGAACCGGTGGCCGATGCCCGCCGCCTGCCGCAGATGGACGGTTTTGTGGCCGGCCGCCGCAACGTGCTGCAGGAAGCCCAAGGCGGCTCGCTGCTGGCCCTGCCCGGCCTGCCCCAAACCACCGACGTCACGGCCACCGCGGCCTACATCCGCGAGGTGCTGGCCGGCCGCAGCGAAGTACCGGCGCCGATTGCGGTGCAGGTGGAACACATCTTGCGTCTGCTCCGTCAGCTCTGAACATCCTGGAGGTCACCATGTCCGCCCACACGTTTGATTCCATAGGCACTTGCACCCTGGTCGGCGCCGGCCCGGGCGATCCGGAGCTGCTCACGCTCAAGGCGCTCAAGGCCATCCAGCAGGCCACCGTGCTGTTCGTCGACGACCTGGTGAACGAGGCCATCGTCGCCCACGCCGCACCCACAGCGCGCATCGTGCACGTGGGCAAGCGCGGCGGCTGCAAATCCACGCCGCAGGCCTTCATCGAGAAACTCATGATCACCGCGGTGCGCGAAGGCCATCGCGTGGTGCGCCTCAAGGGCGGTGACCCCTTCATCTTTGGCCGCGGCGGCGAGGAGGTGGAACACCTACAGCAAGCCGGCGTGCGCGTGGACGTGATCAACGGCATCACCTCCGGCCTGGCGGCGGTGACCTCGCTCGGCGTGCCGCTGACGCACCGCGACCACGCGCACGGCGTGCTCTTTCTCACCGGCCATGCCAAGCCCGGTGACAACGGGCCTGACTGGGCAACCATTGCCGCTACCGCGCACGCCGCCAAGCTGACGCTGGTGATCTACATGGGCGTGAGCGGTGCGCAGCAGATCGAACAAGGTCTGCTGTCCGGCCTGCCCGGCCACACGCCGGTGGCGCTGATCCAGAACGCTACGCTGCCCACGCAGCGCCATGCCGTCACCACCCTGGCCGAACTGCACGCCACGCTGGTGCGCGAGGAACTCGGCAGCCCCTGCATCATCGTGGTGGGGGACGTGTTCCAGGGCCAGCTCGCACTGCAGCAGCAAGCTGGCCCGGGGCTTGCTTGGGGTACCTGAGCGGGGCCACGAGTCCCGCGCTGGGCCACGCACAGGCCCGAATCGGGAGCCCCTCATGAACCACAAGTTTGCCGTCACTGTCACACCCTCTTCCAAACCCGTTCCCGCGCCGGCCTCCGCCGCCGGCCTGTCACTCGTCAACCTGGCGGCGCGCCAGCGCATGCTGTCGCAGCGCATGATCCTGCAAACCGTGCTGGCCGCGCAGGGCCATGCGGACCAGCTGGAAGCGGCACGCAAGTCGCTGCAGGTCTTCACCGAAAGCCAGCAGCACCTGGAGGCCACACCGCGCCAGCTCGAAACGGCGGCCGCGCGCCGCATCGAGGCCGCCTACCACGGCACACAGGGCGTGGCGCCGGTGATTGCGGAGTTCATCAACCTCGTGCGCACCACGCTGGATCAGATCGACCGCCACGGCATGCACCAGGACGAAACGCTGGCCCAGCTGGTGGCGCAGACCGACCAGGTGCTGGCCGCGCTGAATGCCGCCACCACCGCCTTCGACGAGATCACCAAGGCCAAGGCCGACGCCATGATGTACGAGCTGAGCGGCATCGTGGGTGACATCCAAAGCGTGGCCAAGGAAGCCAAGGTGGTGAGCTTCAATGCGCAGGTGATGGCGGCGCGCGCCGGCCAGCACGGGCGCGAATTCGCGGTGGTGGCCAATGTGCTGTCCACCATCACCAGCGAGATCGACGGCCTGACACGCAAGGCCATGCAACTGGCGGACCGGGGCAAGCTGGCGGCGTAGCTGTTGAACACCCCCGTTGCTTGCTCACTGCGTGTAGCCGCCTCCCCCCTCAAGGGGGCAACGCCAGTGGACCGGCAAAGCCGGTTCCACGGCGTTCCGCGGTTAAAGACCGGACGGACTCTACTTCACGCGTCGCTGCACACGCCGTGAGGGAGCGTGGGGGCAATAAACTCGGGCCATGCAGCAATTCGATGTGGTGGTGGTCGGCGCGGGCGCGGCCGGTCTGTTTTGTGCCGGGGTGGCCGGGCAGCGGGGGCTCAAGGTGCTGGTCATCGACCATGCGGCCAAGGTGGCGGAGAAGATCCGCATCTCGGGCGGCGGGCGCTGCAATTTCACCAACCGCGACCTCGACGTGCGCCAGCCGCACAAGCATTTCCTGAGCGACAACCCGAACTTCTGCCGCTCGGCCCTGAGCCGCTACACGCCGCAGGACTTCATTGCCCTGCTGCAACGCGACGGCATTGCCTTCCACGAAAAGCACAAGGGCCAGCTGTTCTGCGACCGCTCGGCCGACGACATCATCCAGCTGCTGCTGCGCGAGTGTGAGCGCGGCGGCGTGGCGCGCTGGCAGCCCTGCGGCGTGAAAGCGGTGCGATTTTCAGCCTCCAGCCCCGACGGGGCGGGCGCAGGCAGCTATGAAATTGATAGCGATCAGGGTACGGTGCAGTGCCGCGCGCTGGTGGTGGCCACCGGCGGCCTGTCAATCCCGAAGATCGGCGCCACCGATTTCGGCTACCGGATCGCCCGGCAGTTCGGCCTGAAGCTCATCGAGCCGCGCCCGGCGCTGGTGCCGCTGACTTTCGACGGCGCGGCCTGGGGCCCCTACGCCGGCCTGGCCGGGCTGGCGTTGCCGGTGCAGATCGAAACCGGAACCAAGAAAGAACGCATGGCCTTCCTGGAAGACCTGCTGTTCACCCACCGTGGCCTCTCCGGCCCGGCGGTGCTGCAAATCTCCAGCTACTGGCAGCCCGGCACGCCGATCCGCCTCAACCTGGCGCCCGAGCAGGACCTGGCCCAGGTGCTGGCCGAGGCCAAGCGGCACTCGCGCAAGCTGATCGTCAACGAGTTGGATCGGCTGCTGCCGCACCGGCTGGCCGAAGCCTGGGTGCAGCAGGACACCGCCTGGCAGCGCCCGGTCAACGAGGCGGCCGACAAGGCACTGACCGCGCTGGCGAACCGACTGGCACGCTGGGAACTCACGCCCACCGGCACCGAAGGTTATGCCAAGGCCGAAGTCACGGCCGGCGGCGTGGACACGCGCGAACTCTCCAGCCAGACCCTGGAGGCGCAGAAGCAGCCCGGGCTGTACTTCATTGGCGAGGTGGTGGACGTGACCGGCTGGCTGGGGGGTTACAACTTCCAGTGGGCCTGGGCGAGCGGCCATGCCGCAGGCATGGCCGTCGCCCAGGCCCTGCGGGCTGGATGAGGCTCCGCCCCCGGGGCCTCGCTGCGCGTAGGCCCCCGCCCCCTCCCGGGGGCAGGCCGCCTGCGGCGGCCCTGGGTAGTACGGCCCCGGCTGGCTGGCCGGTTGCCGGATTGGCTCAACCCGCTATAATGTCGGACTTTGCTGGCATAGCCCTGCCGGCCAAATACTAGTTACAGGCGGGGCATTTTGCGGTACATGGCGTGCAGGCCCGATCTTCCTGCCCACCCTCTGGCCGCCCATTTTGGAAACCATTACGTAATGACGACCATCCGTGTAAAAGAGAACGAACCGTTTGACGTTGCTCTGCGCCGCTTCAAGCGCACCATTGAAAAGCTCGGCCTGCTGACCGACCTGCGCGCCCGCGAGTTCTACGAGAAGCCGACCTCCGAGCGCAAGCGCAAGAAGGCTGCCGCCGTGAAGCGCAACTACAAGCGCATTCGTTCGATGCAGCTGCCCAAGAAGCTGTACTGATCGCCACGGGGTCATCGACCTCACAACGATTGCACAAACCCGTGCCCGGGACGCCAGGCGCGGGTTTTGTTTTTTCAGTCTTGAAACCTTGCGGGACGGACCGCGGCGGCGCAGCCGCAAGCTCTGTCCTCAACTGACGAAGGAAATGCCATGTCCCTCAAAGACCAGATCACCGAAGACATGAAAGCCGCCATGCGCGCCAAGGACAGCGAGCGCCTGGGCACCATCCGCCTGTTGCAGGCCGCGCTCAAGCAGAAGGAAGTCGACGAGCGCATCACACTCGACGACGTGGCCGTGGTCGCCGTGATCGACAAGCTGATCAAGCAGCGCAAGGACTCGGTGGCTGCCTTCGTGCAGGCGGCCCGCCAGGATCTGGCTGACAAGGAAAGCGCCGAGATCAAGGTGCTGGAGGCCTACCTGCCGCAGCGCATGAGCGCCGAGGAAGTGGCCGCCGAGGTGAAGGCCATCGTGGCCGAGCTCGGCGCCAAGGGCCCGGGTGACATGGGCAGGGTCATGGGCGTGGTCAAGACCCGCCTGGCCGGCAAGGCCGAGATGGGCCAGGTGTCGGCCGCCGTCAAGGCTGCGCTGGCGGGCTGAAACGACGGCCGTCGCAGCACCGCGCTCAGCGACGGCCCAGCCCCCCGTACTGGTTGACCAGCATGCCGCCGAGCACGGCCAGAGTACCGGCCCACTGCAGTGGCGCGGGCTGTTCACCCAGGAAGACCATCGCGGCCAGCAGACCCACCACCGGCACCAGCAACGAGAAGGGCGTCACCCGCCCGGCCGGATGGCGCTGCAGCAGCCGCGTCCACAGGCTGTAGGCCAGCAGCGTGGCCAGCAGCGCCAGGTAGAGCACGGCCAACAGGGCACGGGTGTCGAAGGCGGCCAGCTGCTGCGCCATGTGCCCGGGTCCGTCGATCCAGGCCGACAGCGCCAGGAAGGGCAGCACCGGCACCGCGCTGCTCCAGACAATGAAGGGAAAGGGCTCGTACGCGCCGGCCTGTGCCGCCTTGCGCGCCACCAGGTTGGAAACCGCCCACATGAAGGCCGCACCCAGCGTCAGCACGAAACCGGCCAGCGTCATCTGCAGCGCCCCCTGGCCGTGCGAGCCGGCGATCAGCAGCAGGCCGGCAAAGGCAATGCCCAGGCCCAGCCACTGTGCCCGGCGCGCCGGTTCCCCCAGCACCGTCACGGCCATCAGCAGCGTGAAGAAGGCCTGCGTCTGCATGACCACCGATGCCATGCCCGCCGTCATGCCCAGTTGCAGGCCGAGGAACAGCAGGCCGAACTGGCCCACGCCCTGCGCCGCCCCGTAGGCCAGGATGTAGCGCCATGGCAGTTGCGGGCGGGGAACGAAGAGCAGCAAGGGCAGCGAGGCCGCCGCGAAGCGCAACGCGCCCAGCATCATCGGGCTGAGCGTCTGCAGACCGAGCTTCATCACCACGAAGTTCAGCCCCCAGATCACCACCACGCCCAGCACGCGCAACAGGTCGCCCGTGCTCAGCGGTGAGCGCGTCACGTCGCGCCCTCCCGCGCCACCGGACGCCCTTGTCGGGCGCGCGCCGCAATGAAGGCGTCCAGCGCCTCGGCGCTGCTCTTGCGCGGCACATAGCCCAGACCCTGCTTGAGCGCGGTGTTGAGCAGCACCGGGCGGTAACGCAGGAAGTCGAGTTGCTCGGGGCCGTAGCGCGTCAGGCGCAGCGCCGCGCCCACGGCGAGACCCGCCTTGAGCAGCCCGGCGGGCAACGCCCGCACCGGCTTGCCCAGGCGTGCGGCAATCTGGTGAATGGTGAGCGCGCCGTCACCCGCCAGGTTGTAGCAACCGGGGGCGCGGCCTTCCAGCGCACACAGCAGCGCACCGGTGACGTCCTCATCCCAGATGAAAACGAAGGGACTGTCACTGCCGCGCACGGCCAGCAGGCGCGGCTTCTCGAACAACGCCGTGATCTGGTTGTCCACCCGTTCACCGAGGATGGTGCCGATGCGCAGCACCGTCTGCGCCAGTTGCGGATGCTGCTGGCGCCACTCGGCCAGCATCTCCTCGACCAGGCGCTTGTGGTGGGCGTAGGCAAAACTCTCGTTGCCGCGCAGCGGGTGGGCCTCCGTGAGCCAAGCCGGGTTGTCGGCGTGGTAGCCGTAGGCGGCGCCGCTGGAGGAGACCACGATGTGCTGCACGCCTTCGGCAGTGCACGCCTGCAGCACGTTGCGCGTGCCGTTGACGTCCACGTCGTATTCGAAGGCGCGGCTCGAATCGCGCCCGGGCGTGACGATGGAGGCCAGGTGGATCACGGTGTCGATGGCATGTTCACGCAGCGTGGTGGCCAGGGCCGGATCGCGCACGTCCTGCACCCGGTAGTCCACGCCGGCGGCGCGGCGCACCGCAGGCACCTCGCGCACGTCCAACGCCACCACGGCCTCGGTCTGCGGCCGGCGCGACAGCGCGGCCACGACGCTGCGCCCGAGAAAGCCGTCAGCACCGGTGACGAGGATGCGCTGCGCGCGCAGGGTTGGTGGCTGCGTGGTGTTCATGGCGCGCCCTTCGGGGGACGGCGGCCCCACCAGCTGGCCAGCGCCAGGCCCGCGATGATGTCCCAGAAGCCCCAGACGCCGGCCACCACGGCCATGCCGCCCAGCCCGCCAAAGAAGCTGAAGATCAGCACCAGGCCCAGGCCGGCATTGCGGATGCCCACTTCGATGCTGACGGCCCGCCGGTCGTAGTCCTGCAGGCCGGTCAGCCGCGCGCAGACATAGCCGGTACCGAAAGCCAGTGCGTCATGCAGGGCCACGGCCAGCAGCACCAGGCCCACGTAGTCGAGGAAGTAGCGCCAGTTGCCGGCGATGGCACCGACGATGAAACCGATCAGCGCCAGGAAGCTCAGCACGCCCACCGGCTTCTTGATGCGCTGCGTGAAGCGCGGCAACCGGTGTGCGCACGCCACCCCCAGCACGAAGGGTATGCCGATGATGGCGACGATGTGGCCCACCATCTCCAGCGGGTCGAGAGCGATGGTGCGCAGCAGACCGGCCGCCGTCGGGTGCTGGCTGCCCCAGAAGGCGAAGTTCAGCGGCATGACGACGATGGCAATCGCATTGGAAATGGCCGTCATCGACACCGAGAGCGCCACGTTGCCGCGCGCACGGTGCGTGAGGATGTTGGAGACATTGCCCGGCGGGCAGCAGGCCACCAGGATCATGCCCAGGGCGATGCTCGGCCCCACCTCCAGCAGCAGCGTGAGCACGAAGGTCACCGCCGGCAGGACGACGAACTGCGCCACGATGCCCACCGTCATGGCCCAGGGCATGCGCGCCACGCGCCGGAAGTCATCCAGCCGCGTGTCCAGCGCAATGCCGAACATCAGAAAGCCCAGGACCACGTTGAGCACCGCCAGCGAAGCGGGGTTGAAGTTCAGCCTTATCTCGTCGACCGGCAGCATGCTGTGTCTCCTCTCTCTACTCTTTTTTATTCGGAACCTCAGGCCAGCGCCGCAGCGGCGCGACGCACCGCGTTGCGGTAGGTGTCCTTGTGCACGTAGTAGGCCATGCGCTCCAGCTGCAGATAGCGGTAGCCGCCCGACAGGTCGGGCGCCGGCCCCGCCATGGCGGCCTGCAGCGCCCGCGCCTGCGGCCGGTCCTCGTCGAGCGCCTTGAAGTAGCGCGCCACGAGTTCGGCCTGTTCGTAGCGCCCTTGCCAGCCGATGCCGCTGGCCTCGATCATGCCCAGCACGGCCAGGCGCCGGTACTGCGGCGCGAAGATGTTGAGGTAGAGCTGCGGCGCCATGCCTTGCCAGTTCAGGTGATGGCGCTCGATGAAGGGGTAGTGCAGCGCGTAGCCGGTGGCCGCCAGCACCATGTCGTAGTCGGCCTGCGAGCCGTCCTTGAAGTGCACCGTGGAGCCGTCAAAGCGCGTGATATCGGGCTTGACGTGAATGTCGCCGTGCCCCAGGTGGTACAGGATCATGGAGTTCACCACCGGATGCGACTCGTACATGCGGTACTCGGGCTGGGGAAAACCGAAGCGCACCGGATCGCCGGTGAACCATTTCAGCACCACGCTGTCCACGCGCTGCTTCAGCCAGGCCGGCAGCGGGCGCTTGCCGCCCAGCGTGTCGGCCGGCTTGCCGAAGATGTACTTGGGCACGAAGTAGTAGCCGCGGCGCACCGAGATGTCGACGCTGCGCGCATGGTGCACGGCGTCCACGGCGATGTCGCAACCGGAGTTGCCCGCGCCGATGATGAGCACGCGTTTGCCCTCGAACTGCCGTGCGTCCTTGTAGGCCGCGGTATGGATGAACTCGCCACTGAATTCGCCCTCGAACTGCGGCAGCTTGGGTTCGGCCAGCGTGCCGTTGGCGATGATCACCCCTTTGTACTCGGCTGTCTCCAGACGGCCGTCGCCGGTTTCGACCGTGACGCGCCACAGTGTGTCGGGCCGCTCGTCCACCGGCTCCACCCGCCGCACGCGGGTACCGAAGCGGTAGTGGCGCCGCAGGTCGAAGTGGTCGGCAAAGGCCTGGAAGTAACGGCAGAGTTCGCGGTGGCCGGGGTAGTCGGGCGTGTCCGCCGGCATGGGAAATTCGCTGAACTCGGTGGTGGTCTTGCTGGAAATCAGGTGGGCAGACGCATACACCGTGGAGCGCGGGTTGGCGATGTTCCACAGCCCGCCCACGTCGGTGTAGGCCTCGAAACCCTGAAACGGGATACCCAGCTTCTGCAGATTGCGCGCGCCGGCCAGGCCCGATGGGCCGGCGCCGATGAGGGCGATCATCTGTTCGGTCGGAGTGGATGGGGTGGAAGGCATGTCGCGTCTGTCTCTCTCTTGTTGTGATGGGGTGCCTGCAGAGGGGTTCAGGAACCGGGTGGCAAGCCGGGGATTTCGGTGGCGCCGGCCTCGCCGGCCCGCGGCTTGCGCGGCTGGCCGCGCAGGATGCGGTCGTGCAGCCGCGCCGGCAGGCAGGCCAGCAGGCGCGCCAGCCACCCTACGCGCCGCGGCAGCACGATGTGTTCACGCCCGTGCGCCACACCTGCCAGCAGCGCACGCGCCGCCGCATCGGGCTCCATCAGTCCCGGCATGGCAAAGCGGTTGCCTGCCGTCAGCGCAGTGCGCAGGTAACCCGGACTCACGGTGTGCACGCTGATCGCGCTGCCACGGCACTCGGCCCGCAGGCTCTCCAGGTAGCGGATCAACCCGCCCTTGCTTGCGCAGTAGGCGCCATTGCCCGGCAGGCCGCGCCAACCAGCAATGCTGGCCACCCCCACCAGCGCGCAGCGGCCGCCTTGCGCACGCAGCGCCTGAACGAAGGGCTGGAAAGTGGTGGCCGGGCCGAGCAGGTTGATCTCCAGCATGCGGCGCATCACGACCAGGTCCGAGGCCTCGGCCGTCTCGTAGCCGCCGGCCACGCCGGCGTTGGCAATCACGAGGTCCGGCAAGCCATGGCGCTGCACCCAGTCGGCCGCCATCGCCTGCATGGCCGCACTGTCGGCAACATCCGGCGTGTAGATGGCACAGCGCTGCGGTGCGGTGGCGGCCAGGGCTTCGAGCGCTGCCCTGTTCAGCCCGACGAGGGCCACCCGCGCGCCGGCAGCCAGCAGTTCACGGGCCAGCGCCTGACCCAGGCCGCCGCAGGCGCCCGTCAGGACAGCGTTCTGAAATGGAGTCGGCGTGGTCATGGCGTGTCGAAACTTGTGCTGGACTGTAAGAGAGTGCGAGAATATTCCGGAAATTTTTGTTAATTCGTCTCGGATTACGAGATTCATGCAAAATAAACCTCCGTCCTCCCCCGGCCTCAAGCTCTTCGAACTGCTGGAGGTACTGGCCCGCGAAGGGCGCCCGCTGACCCTGGCCGAAGCCGTGGCGGCCAGCGGCTGGCCCAAGCCCACGGTGCACCGGCTGCTGGCGCAACTCGAAGCGGGCGAACTGCTGCAGCGCGAGCCCGACGGCCGGCGTTACGCGCCGGCTGCGCGCCTGCTGCGTCTGGCCGAAGCGGCGCTGGCGGGCAGCACGCAGCAGGGGGAGCGTCATGCCGTGCTGCGCCAGTTGGTGGCCGACGTGGGCGAAAGCTGCAACTACACCGCGTTGTCGGGCGCTGAGGTGGTCTACCTGGATCGCATCGAATCGGCCTTTCCGCTGCAGCTCAACCTGCGGCCCGGCACCCGCGTGCCGGTGCATTGCTCGGCCAGCGGCAAGCTGCTGCTGGCACAGCTGCCGGCCGCGCAGCGCAACGCGCTGCTCGAAGGCCTGCCCCTGACCCGCTACACCGCCACCACGCTGTGCACGCGCGAGGCGCTGGAGGCGGAGTTCAAACGCATCCGCAAGGAGGGTTACGCGGTCGATGCCGAAGAGTTTGTCGAGGGACTGGTCTGTGTCGCCGTGCCGGTGAGCGGCCCCGACGGGCGCCTGCGCAGCGCCGTGGCCCTGCAGGCGCCGGTCACGCGCATGTCGCTGGCACAGGCGCTCGACAAGTTGCCGCGCCTGCAAGAGGCGGCGCAGGCGCTGGCGCGCAGCTGGGCCAGTTGAGTTCGCCCGCCCGCAGCAAGGCGGGCTGAGGCGCTCCGGGGCCATTGCGGCGGCCCCTCCGCTCAGCGTTCGGTCTCGCCTGGCGGCGCTTCACGCAACAGCCGCGCGCCCAGCCACAGACTGGCCAGCGCATTGCTGAGCAGGAAGACTGTGAGCAGCCCGAACCCGACGGTGTTGAGCGGCTTGTTCTGCACCATCCAGGACAACACGGCCGACAGGCCGTTGAGCGCCACCAACAGCCAGAACAGCGGATGACGCGGCTGGAAGAGGCGCGACCACTTCAGGGGCGCACGGGGTGCCATGGCTTCAGCTCCCCGCCACCTTCATGCGGTTGATGAGGATGGAGCCGACCGTCTTGGCGCCGTAGTTGTAGGCGTCCGCGCCCACCGCTTCGATACCCTTCAACATGTCTTTCATGTTGCCGGCGATGGTGATCTCCTGCACCGGGTAGGCAATGCGCCCTTTTTCCACCCAGAAGCCGCTGGCGCCGCGCGAGTAGTCGCCGGTGACGTAGTTCACGCCCTGGCCCATCAGTTCGGTGACAAAGAGGCCGGTGCCGAGCTTCTGCAGCATGGCATCGAGGTCATCGCCCGGTCGGGTCAGGCGCGAGGTCATGAACAGGTTGTGCGAGCCGCCGGCGTTGCCGGTGGTCTTCATGCCGAGCTTGCGCGCCGAATAGCTGCTGAGGAAATAGCCCTGCACGCGCCCGGCTTCCACCACGTTGCGGGCCTTCACACGCACACCTTCTTCGTCGAAGGGCGAGCTGCCCTTGCCGCGCAGCACGAACGGGTCTTCCCGGATGTCGATGTGCTTCGGTAAAACGGGCTTGCCCAGCGAATCGAGCAGGAACGAGCTTTTGCGGTACAGCGCACCGCCGCTCAAGGCCTGCACCAGCGCGCCCAGCAGGCCAGCGGCCAGCGGCGACTCGAACAACACGGGCACTTCGCGCGTGCTGATCTTGCGCGCCTTCAGGCGGCTCAGGGCGCGCTCGGCGGCGTAGCGACCAATGGCTTCGGGCAGCGCCAGGTCTTCCGGATGGCGTTGCGAGCTGTACCAGTAGTCGCGCTGCATGTCGTCGCCCTTGCCCGCAATCGGCGACACCGAAATCGAGTGACGCGAACTGGCGTAGCCGCCGCGAAAGCCGTGCGTGTGGGCACTGAAGAAATGCGACTGCTGGGCCGACACCGCCGCGCCCTCGCTGTTGGTAATGCGGCGGTCGGTGGCCAGCGCCGCTGCTTCGGTGGCACGGGCAATCCCGGCCGCCTGCTCGCTGGTGATGGTCCAGGGGTGAAAGAGGTCGAGCTCGCGCCCGGCTTCGTCGTGGTGCACCACATCCGCCGCGTCCGGCAGGCCGGCCACCGGGTCTTCGGCGGTGAAGCGCGCGATGTCGAACGCGGCCTGCACGGTCTGCTCGATGGCGGCGCGCGAGAAATCGGAGGTGCTGGCGTTGCCGCGGCGGTGGCCCACATAGACCGTGACGCCGAGCGACTTGTCGCGGTTGCGCTCCACGTTCTCCAGCTCGCCCTTGCGAACCGAGACACTCAGGCCGCAGCCTTCGGACGCCTCGGCACCGGCGTCGGTGGCCCCGAGCTTTTTGGCGTGCGCCAGCGCAGCGTCAACGAGTTCTTCGAAGGTGGCGCGGCTGTAGCTGAAGCCGCTGTCGGCACGGGGGTCGGGTTTCTTCATAGCGGAGGCTATGATACTTGGCCGTGCGCAATCACCCCCCGCGCCACACCGGATTCCCCCACATGTCACGCAAACCGAAAAAAGGCTATTTCGTCCGAGGCCAGTTCGTCGCCGAAGGCAGCGAACTCGACCTGGAGCTCAAGCGCGAGCTCAAGGGCGACACCGAGATCAGCAAGACCGACCTCAAGCGCGAAAGCACCGAGCTGCAGAAACTCGGCGAAGAGCTGCTGACGCTGCGCGCGGACCTGATGGCCAAACTCGACCTGTCGGACAAGCTGCGCGACGCCCTGAATGACGCCAAGCGCATCACCAACTTCGAAGGCAAACGACGCCAGATGCAGTTCATCGGCAAGCTGATGCGCCTGCTGCCCCCCGAAACCATCGAAGCCGTGCGTGCCGCGCTGGCCGAGCAGCGCGCGCCTTCCGCGCGCGAAACCGCGCTGCTGCACGCCGCCGAGCAATGGCGCGAACGCCTGATCGCCGACGACGACGCCGTGGCGCAGTGGATCAACACCTTCCCCGGCACCGACACCCAGCAGCTGCGTGCCCTGGTGCGCCAGGCGCGCAAGGACGCTGTGCCGGCCAACAAGGCCGCGGTCTCGCAAGGCCTGGCGCCGCGCCAGGGCCGCGCCTACCGCGAAATCTTCCAACTGGTGCGCGAACAACTCAACGCCGACAGCACGGACAACGACCATGAGTGACACAAGCTGCGACCCGGTCAAGATCGGCATCGTCTCCATCAGCGACCGCGCCTCCAGCGGCGTCTATGAAGACAAGGGCCTGCCCGCGCTCAAGGACTGGCTGGGCCGCGCGCTGAAGAACCCGCTCAGCTTCGAGGCGCGCCTGATTCCCGACGAGCAGGCCACGATCAGCGCCACGCTGATCGAACTGGTCAACGCCGGCTGCTCGCTGGTGCTGACCACCGGTGGCACCGGGCCGGCGCAACGTGACGTCACGCCCGAGGCCACGCTGGCCGTGGCGCACAAGGAGATGCCGGGGTTTGGCGAGCAGATGCGCCAGATCAGCCTGCGCTTCGTGCCCACCGCCATCCTGTCGCGCCAGGTGGCCGTGATCCGCGATAAGAGCCTGATCATCAACCTGCCCGGGCAGCCGAAGTCGATTGCCGAGACGCTCGAGGGCCTGAAGGACAGTGAGGGCAAGTCGCTCGTGGACGGTATCTTTGCCGCCGTGCCCTACTGCATCGACCTGATCGGCGGCCCCTACCTGGAAACGAACGACGACGTCTGCAAGGCCTTCCGGCCCAAGTCGGCGATCCGGGTGCCCAAAGCCGGCTGAACTGCACCGTGAGGCGCGGCGCCCCTTCGGCGCCCGCCGCGCGCCGACCATCATCGCGGTTGGCCTTCTGATCCACGCCTCCCTCATAGGGGAACCTCGTCGCCCCAACTGTTACTCACGGCAGCAAGAGACCAGCTTGCCGCTCAGGGTAAGCCGTTGCCACCGATCACCACTTCCACGCCTCCCGAGGAGTTCCCCATGCGTCTGTCCGAAGACACCCAGCAAGCCCTGCGCACCCTGATCGAGAGCAGCCCGGCCCTGCTCGCCCAGTTGCAACAGTCCTCGAACGTTGCGCAGTCGGCGCAACTCGTGGCCGAGGCGGCCCGCGCCGCGCAGATCGACGTGACAGAAGAAGCCCTGCGCGCTCACCTGGGAAACGCCATCCAGGAAGCAAGCGCCCAGGCCCTGACGGACAGCCAACTGGATCAGGTAGCCGCAGGCCTCAGCAAGAAGGACAAATTCATCATTGCATCGGTTCTGACCTTCGGTACCGGATGCGCCGTCTACTCCTTGATGAAAGCGACCCGGCAAAGCAGCGGAGCGAGTGTCAACGGTCTGGAATGCTGGGACATGTTGCAGGATTGAGCGACGCGAGCGCCCCAAACGGCCGGCGATCACCGATCGCTCCGCGGGCGACCCGTGGCACGGGGCCTCAAGCCGCCGACGCCGGGCACCGGGCCGCCACCGTCACACCCATGGCCCTGCTGGTGCCGGTGTTCGGCATGGGCGCCTCGGCGCTGTTGCCAGGTGGGCCGCCGCCGACCTAGATGCTCAGCGCGGCGGCGCTGGTGATGGGCGGGCTGGCGATCAACGTCTACGCGGCGCGCCGGCCGCGTCCGCACTGACACCCGGTTGGCGCCTACTTGCCGACCAACTGGTTGAGCTTGTCCTTCTCGAACTGCTCCTGACGCGCCGCATCGCCCGGCACACACTCGGACGGCGGCTTGCCAGCCGACAATTTCTCGATCGCCTGCCACAGCAGCGCAATCTGGTGTTCCTGCGAAGAGGCGTTGTCGATCAGGCCGCGCATGGCCTGGCTCAGCGGGTCGTCTTCCTGCGTGATGCCGTAGGCGGTGAATTTCTTCTCGTGCGTCGTGACGTCGGCGCTGGCGCCGTCCTTGGACGGGATGATGCGCGCCGGGATGCCCACCGCCGTGGCCCCAGCCGGCACCGGCTTGATCACCACCGCGTTGGAGCCGATCTTGGCGCCGTCACCCACTTCAAAACCGCCCAGCACCTTGGCACCGGCACTCACCACGACATCCTTGCCCAGTGTGGGGTGCCGCTTGGTGCCCTTGTAGAGCGAGGTGCCGCCGAGCGTGACGCCATGGTAGATGGTGCAGCCGTCGCCGACCTCGGCCGTCTCGCCGATCACCACGCCCATGCCGTGGTCGATGAAGACGCGCTCGCCGATCTTGGCACCCGGATGGATCTCGATGCCAGTCAGCCAGCGGCTGAGGTGCGAGATGAAGCGCCCCAACCACTTGAAGCCGAACGTCCAGCACGCGTGTGCCCAGCGGTGCAGCACCAGCGCGTGCAGACCGGGGTAGCAGGTCAGCACCTCCCAGGCGCTGCGGGCAGCCGGGTCACGGTCGAGGATGCACTGGATATCGGAGCGGAGGCGCGAGAACATAGGCCCGAGTCTATCCCTTCGCCTTGTCCGCCGTCTCCAGCATGGCCTTGGCGACACCTCTGAGGATATGGATTTCCTCCTGCGTCAGGCCGGCACGGTTGAACAGCGCATTGAGGCGCGGCATCAGCTTCTTCGGCGCCGCAGGGTCGAGGAAGCCGATGGCCGTCAGGGCCTGCTCCCAGTGCGCCAGCATGCCGGCCACCTGCGGCACATCGGCCAGCACCGCCGGCGCGGTGGCCTGCTGCACCGGAAAACTACCCAGCGCCAGTCGCCATTCGTAGGCAATCACCTGCAGTGCCGCGGCGAGGTTGAGCGAACCGAATCGGGGGTTGGTCGGGATGCTCAGGGCCACGTGGCAGCGGTAGACGTCTTCGTTGCGCATGCCGAAGCGCTCGGAGCCGAACAGGAAGGCCACGCCCCGCCCCGCCGCCGCATGGGATGCCTTTTCGGCCTCCAGCCCTCGCGGGGTGGTCGCTGACAGCTCCTGATTCAATAGCAACTCGAAGTGCTCGCGCGGCGTGCGCGTGGGCGGGCCGAAGTCGCGCGGCGTCATGGCGGTGGCGCACAGGTGGGTCATGCCGTCCAGCGCCTCGTCCAGGGTTTCGACGATGCGCGCGTTCTCCAGCACGTCCAGTGCCCCGCTGGCGCGCTGGATGGTTTCCTCGCGTCGCAGCACATTGGCCCAGCGCGGCGCCACCAGTACCAGGTCGTCGAAACCCATGACCTTCATGGCGCGCGCCGCGGCGCCCACATTGCCGGCGTGGCTGGTCTGGATCAGGACGAACCGGGTGCGAAAAGGGGGGGGCGAAGACGCGGTTTGCATGCGAAACAGGCGGTACGGGTAAAATCACGTTATTGTCGCCGCCCGCATCGCCGGAACGGCCGGGTCGCCAGACCCGCCTTCGCTCCTCCAGCCAGTCAGGGAACCGGCGCTGCGCCGTGTCCCCCCAACGCCTCACAATTCATGTCGTCCAACCTGCACCCCATGCTCAACGTGGCCATCAAGGCCGCCCGCGCCGCTGGCGCCATCATCAACCGCGCCGCGCTCGATGTCGAATCGGTCCGCGTCTCGCAAAAGCAGGTGAACGACTTCGTGACCGAGGTGGACCACGCGAGCGAGCAGACCATCATCGAGACCCTGCTGACCGCCTACCCCGGCCACGGCATCCTGGGCGAGGAAACCGGCAGCACACACGGCGCCAAGGATTCGGAATTCGTCTGGATCATCGACCCGCTGGACGGCACCACCAACTTCATCCACGGCTTCCCGGTCTACTGCGTCAGCATCGCGCTGGCCGTCAAGGGCAAGGTCGAGCAGGCCGTGATCTACGACCCGAGCCGCAACGACCTGTTCACCGCCACCAAGGGCCGCGGTGCCTACATGAACGACCGCCGCATCCGCGTGAGCAAGCGCACGCAGCTCAAGGAATGCCTGATCTCCACCGGCTTTCCCTTCCGCAAGGGCGACAACTTCCCGGCCTACCTGGCCATGATGAGCGAAGTGATGCAGCGCACCGCCGGCTTGCGCCGCCCGGGTGCGGCCGCGCTCGACCTGGCTTATGTGGCAGCCGGCTTCACCGACGGCTTCTTTGAAACCGGCCTGCAGCCCTGGGACGTGGCGGCCGGCTCGCTCTTGGTGACCGAGGCCGGCGGCCTGGTGGGCAACTTCACCGGCGAGGCCGACTTCCTGGAACAGAAGGAATGCCTGGCCGGCAACCCGCGCATCTACGGCCAGCTGGTGCCGCTGCTGAACAAGTACAGCAAGTTCGCCGGCGCCGGCGACAAGGCGCTGGCACGCCAGATGGCCGCCAATGTGGCCGCCCAGGCCCCGGCCGTTGCCCCGGCGGATGCACCGGGTGCCGACGACGAGCGCGACCAGGGCGCATTCGAGTAAGGCGCTGGACGCCGTGGCAGGCCGCGGTCAGGCCGATGGCGTGAAGGTTCCCACGGGCGCCGGCCGGCCGAACAGATAGCCCTGGAACACGGTGCAGCCGTTGGCCAGCAGGAACTGGCGCTGGCCTTCGCTCTCCACCCCCTCGGCCACAGCCACCAGGTCCAGGCTGTGCGCCAGCGCCAGGATGGTGCGCACGATGGCGGCATCGTTGGCGTCCTCCAGCACGTCGCGCACAAAGCTCTGGTCGATCTTCAGTTGATCCAGCGGCAGCCGCTTGAGGTAACTCAGTGACGAATAGCCGGTGCCGAAGTCGTCAAGCGCAAAACGCACGCCCTCGGCGCGCAACGCCTCCATCTTGACGATGGCGTCTTCCACGTCGCTCAGCAGCACGCTCTCGGTCAGTTCCAGCTTCAGGCGCTGCGGGTCGGCGCCAGTGTCGTGCAGCACCGCCAGCACCTGGGCCACGAAGTCGCTGCGCCGGAACTGGCGCGCGCTGACGTTGACCGACACCGTCCAGTCGCGCGTGGCGGCCTGCACGCCCCAGGCCACCAGTTGCCGGCAGGCGGTCTGCAGCACCCACTGGCCGATCGGCAGGATCAGGCCGGTCTGCTCCGCCACCGGAATGAACTCCCCCGGCGGCACCAGCCCGCGCTGCGGATGCTGCCAGCGCACCAGCGCCTCGAAGCCGGTGGTACGCCCGGCGACATCCACCACCGGCTGGTAGTGCATCAGCAGTTCCTCGCGCTGCAGGCCCTGGCGCAGATCGGCGTCGAGCTGCGCGCGTGCCACCACGGCGGCCTGCATCTGCGGATCGTAGAAGCGCAGCGTGTTGCGCCCGGCCGCCTTGGCCTGGTACATGGCCACATCGGCGCGCTTGAGCAGTTCGTCCACGCCCGGTGAGCTGCCCGAAAACAGCGCAATGCCGATGCTGGGCGTGCTGCTGTGCTGCTTGCCCATCAGCTCGTAGGGCTGGTTGAGGCGCGCCAGGATCTTCTCGGCCACCGCCTCGGCCTGGGTCACCGCGTGGCCCACCACCTCGCTCAGCCCTTCGAGCATGACCACGAACTCGTCGCCGCCGAAGCGCGCCGCGGTGTCGCCCTCGCGGACGCAGCCCACCAGCCGGTCCGCAACCTGCGCCAGCAACTGGTCGCCGATGTCGTGGCCCAGCGTGTCGTTCAGGTCCTTGAAGTTGTCGAGGTCGATGAACAGCAGCGCGCCGTGCTGCTGGCTGCGTGTGCTCAGTTGCAGCTGGTGGGCCAGCCGGTCCATCAGCAGGCGCCGGTTGGGCAGGCCGGTCAGGGTGTCATAGAAGGCCAGGCGCTGCGTCTCGTCCTCGGCGCGCTTGCGCTGCGTGATGTCACTGCCGATGCCGCGGTAGCCGCGAAAGCGCCCGTCGGCATCGAACATCGGCATGCCGCTGACCGAGATCCAGTAGGTCTGGCCGTTGGGGTTCATGCGCTGGATCTCGAAGTCACGGAAAGGCTGGCGCGCATCCAGCGTGCGGCGGTGCGCCTCCCAGTCGGCCTCGGTGAGGTTCACCGCCCCGAGCTCCCAGCGCGTGCGCCCCAGGCTGTAGTCCTCCGGCGGGCTGTTGTCGCCTTCCAGGTAGCCGTTGAAGCGGCTGAAGCGGTAGTGCTCGTCGGTCTCCCAGTACCAGTCGGAGGACAGGTCGGTCAGGCTGCGGAAGCGCGCCTCGCTCTCCTGCAGCTGCATCTCGGCTTCCTTGCGATCGGTGATGTCGGTGATCGAACCGTAGGACACCAGGTCGCCGCTCTCGACATAGACCACCGCCTTGCCGCGCATCCAGCGCAGACTGCCGTCGGCCAGGCGCACGCGGAACTCGTGCTGCCAGATCGCGCCGTCTTCGGTGATGGTCTTCATCGAATCCTTCAGTCCGCGCAGGTCATCCGGATGCACCACGGCCAGCACGCTCAAGGCGTTCTCACGCGCCTGTTCGGGCGCGATGCCGAAATGGCGGTAGACCACGGCACTGATGAAGGGGAAGGTGGCGTGCCCGTCCGGCGTGGTACGCATCTGGAACACCATGTCGGGCAGGTGGCTGGTGATCTTCTCGATGAAGTCGAGCTTGTCCTGCAGCGCCAGGTGCGCCTTATGCTCGGGTGTGATGTCCTGCACCACGCCGAAGTCGGCGCTGCTGCCGTCGCGCCGGAACTGGCGGTGCATGCGCGTGCGCAGCCAGTGCACCGTGCCGTCGGCATGCAGCCAGCGGTGGGTCAGATCGGAGCCGTCCATGCGCTCACGCGCGGCCACGAAAGCCGGCAAGTCATCCGGGTGGATGCGACTGCGCGCCTGCGGGCTGGGCAGGTCGGGGCCGATGTTCTCGCCGGCAAGCTTGCGCAGGCCTTCGGACCAGTGGATGGTCTTGCCGTCCGGGCTGGCCGACCAGTGGCCCACGCGCGCCAGATCCTCCGTGAACTGGTAGAGCTCCAGCTGGGCGCTGAGCTGCTCGTTGGCGCGCTCCAGCGCCAGTTCGCCGGAACGCAGCGCCTCCTCGGCCATGCGTTCGGCAGTGACGTCCTTCACGTGCATCAGCACCAGCTTCTCGCCGTAGACGTCGATCAGCGAGCCGTTCAGCCGGGCCAGAAAGGGCGAGCCGTCGCGGCGCGCCAGCGTGACTTCCAGGTTGCGCAGCCGCCCCTGTTCCCCCAGCGGCGCCAGCGCCTGCTCGCGTACCCGCGGGTCCGCCCAGTGACCGATGCCCAGCACCGTGTGACCGATGGCCTCCTCGCGCGTGTAACCGCTCAGCAGCAGCCATTCGTGGTTGACGTCGATGATCAGGCCGTCGGCATAACGTGTCAGCACCAGGGCTTCGGGGCTCTCGGCGAAAGCGGCCGCAAACAGGCGCTCGGTGCGACGCTGCGGGTCGTCGCCCGGCGGCAGCTCGGCCAGCCCTTCGTTCTGCAGGCGCAGCAAGGCCACGTCGAGCGCCGCGCGCAGGCGCCGTATTTCCTCGGTGTGTGCGTCAGAACCCATACCGGCCCGTTGGTTGATGCAAGTACGCTTTCCGGTCCTGCCCGGGAGGACCTGTCAGGCGCATGGTAAACGAGGCCGGCGCGATCAGCCTACCGGCTCGGCCAGCTCGGTCGGCAGCAGCGTGAGCTGTTCCACCGGCACCGGGCGCCCGAACAGGTAGCCCTGGAAGGCCCAGCAGCCGTTGTCGAGCAGGAACTGCCGCTGCCCTTCGTTCTCCACGCCCTCCGCCACGGCCATCATGTCCATGCTGCGTGCCAGCGCCAGGATGGTGCGCACGATGGCGGCGTCGTTGGGGTCGGTCAGCACGTCGCGCACGAAGCTCTGGTCGATCTTCAGCTGGTCCAGCGGCAGCCGCTTGAGGTAGCTCAGCGAGGAATAGCCGGTGCCGAAGTCGTCCAGCGAGAAGCCGACGCCGATGGAGCGCAGCTCGCGCATCTTGCGGATGGCGTCCTCCACGTCGCTCAGCAGCAGGCTCTCGGTGAGCTCGAGCTTGAGGCGGTAGGGGTTGGCCCCACTGCGGCGCAGCAGGTCCAGCACCTGGTCGGCAAAGTCGCTCTGGCGGAACTGGCGCGCACTCACGTTGACGGCAATGCTGAGGTCACGCGTGGCGGCTTCGGCCTGCCAGGCCACCAGTTGCGCGCAGGCGGCCTCCAGCACCCACTGGCCCAACGGAATGATCAGGCCGGTCTTCTCGGCCAGGTCGATGAATTCCCCCGGCAGGATCAGGCCGCGCTGCGGGTGCTGCCAGCGCACCAGGGCTTCCACGCCGATGGTGCTGCCGCTCTCGTCCACCACGGGCTGGTAGTGCAGCCGCAGCTCGTGCCGCTTGACGGCCTGGCGCAGGTCGGCCTCCAGCGCGGCGCGCTCGGTGGCCGCAGCCTGCATCGCCGGATCGAAGAATCGCAGCGCGTTGCGACCGGCCGCCTTGGCCTGGTACATGGCCAGATCGGCGCGGCGCAGCAGCTCCTCCACGCTCTGCAGCTGGTCGTGGAACAGCGCGATGCCGATGCTCGGCGTGCTGTGGTGGAACTGGCCCAGCAGATCGAAGGGCTGGTTCATGGCCGCCAGGATCTTCTTGGCCGAGGCCTCGGCCTGGAAGGCGGCCTCGCCGGCATAGGGGCTGAGCTCCTCCAGCATGATCACGAATTCGTCGCCGCCCAGGCGCGCCACGGTGTCGATCTCGCGCACGCACTCGCGCAGGCGGGCGGCCACCTGGCGCAACAGCAGGTCGCCGATATCGTGGCCCTTGGTGTCGTTCAGATCCTTGAAATTGTCCAGGTCGATGAAGATCAGCGCACCGTGCCGGCTGCTGCGCGCCACGGCGGCCAGCGCCTTGGTCAGGCGGTCGGTCAGCATGCGGCGGTTGGGCAGGCCGGTCAGTTCGTCGAAGAACGCCAGCTGCTCGATCTTGTACTCGACGAGCTTGCGCTGCGTGATGTTGCGCCCCACGCCGCGGTAGCCGAGGAAGTGGCCCGCGCTGTCGAAGAACGGGGCGCCGCTGGTCGACACCCAGACGCTGCTGCCGTCCGGCCCGATGCGCTGCAGCTCCAGTTCGCGGAACGACTCGCGCGCCTCCAGCACCGCACGGTGCGCCGCCCAGTCGGCCTCGCACATGTTGAGCGTCGGGATCTCCCAGCGCGTCATGCCGAGATGGGTATCCAGCCTCAGCCCGGTGCTGCGCTCCATGTCACCGACGATGCGTGTGAAACGGTAGTCCGCATCGATCTCCCAGTACCAGTCGGACGAGAGCTCAGTCAGGCTGCGGAAGCGCTGCTCGCTCTCGCGCAGGCCCTCTTCCACCCGCTTGCGCTCGGTGATGTCCATGTGGGTGCCGACCATGCGCACCGGCATGCCGGCCTCGTCGCGCTCGACCACGCGACCGCGCGCCAGGATCCAGACCCAATGCCCGTTCTTGTGACGCAGCCGGTGCTCGGACTCGAAGATCGGCGTCTCGCCGCGCACGTGGGCGCCCAGCGCCTCGGTGGCAGCCGCCAGGTCGTCCGGGTGCAGCATTTCCTGCCACATGGTGCCGGAGGGGTCGATCTCGCCCGGCGCATAGCCCAGCATCTGGCTCCAGCGCGCGTTGTAGGTGCGCACATTGGTGACGAAGTGGCGATCCCACAGGCCCAGCTCGGCACCGCCCAGGGCCAGTTCCAGCCGCTCGGCATTGGCGCGGCGCTCCTTGTCCTGCTCGATGGTTTCGCGTTGCGCACGTGGCGCTGGCGCTGGAACACGTACAGGCCGGCCAGGGCGCCGGCGCTCAGCAGGACGTAAAGGATGAGCGCGAGGAACAGGCGCTGGTACCAGGGCTGGTAGGTCGCCTCGACCGTACGGCTGACCTCGATCACCAGCGGCCGATCCACCTTCAGCCGCGCCGGCTGGATGGTGCGCAGCGCCATCAGGCTCTCAGTCTCCGAGGCAGCGGCCTGGCCGCGGTAGAAATTGCTGATGCTGCCGCTGCGCAGGTGCTGCTCAAACTCGGAACCGGGGCGGTTCAGGTTCAGGTTGGGCGCCTGGGCCTCCTCACCCACGTAAAGGAACAGCCGCCCGCTCTGGCTCACCAGCGCGGAATGCATGTCGTCGGCGTACAGCACCGAGCGCAGCACCACGCTGAAGAAGTCCGGGTCCAGCTTGGCGTAGACCAGACCGTCGAAACGGCCCTCGGCATCGAGCATCGCGCGGGCCACCAGCAGGCTGGTCACGCCCCGGTTGCCCAGATACGGCTCGGAAATGTAGAGGCGGTCCGCCTCGGGCCGCACCGGCACGCTCTGGAAGAACTCGCGCTCGCTGCGTTCCTCGCCCACCAGATCGTCGATGCTGTTGGCCCGAATCACGCCGTTGGCATCGACAACGCTGATGAAGCGCACCCCCGGCATGGCCTCGGTCAGCACCTTGAGGCGACGACCGGCACGGTCCTGGACGTCTGGGCCGACCCCGCTGGGCAACTCGTCGCGCACGCCCTGCAGCGCATTGCTGACGCCGCCCAGCAGCTGCTCCAGGTATTCGTCGACCACCCGTGCCTGCACCTCCAGGCGGTCGCGCTCGGTGGCGCTGGTGATGCGATGGTCGTGCCACAGCATCGCCCCCAGCAGGCCGGCGGCCGCCACCAGTACCAGCAGCAACGCCAGCCATTCGCGATGGCTGCGCTTCCTCCTGGAGTGGTGTAGGGGCGGTGTGTTCATGCGAAGCAGCGCGCATCCTACCCCATGCCCACCCCCTCTTCGCCCGCAGGCCCCCCCGTAGTTGTCCCGATGCCACAGGGGCATCAGCCTGCCCCTGGCTCTCCTCCGCGCGCGATCTCCGTCGCCAGCGCCCCGAGTTCGCGCAGCGCCGCGTCGATGCGTGCGCCCGGGTGACCCACGTTCAGACGCAGGTGGTGCGCAAAGCGCCGGTCGGCCGAGAACAGCACGCCGGCGGCGATGCTGATGGAGTGCTCGGACTCGTTGGTGCAGAACCTCTGAATCTTTCGCATCACATGGATACGGTGCGATGATCAGCCCATGCTCACCGTTACCCCCTTCCGGGCCGCCGCTGGCGTGCTCGTCCTGGTCTGGGGCGGCCTGGCCTTGGCCGCGCCCCCTGCCCCCCGCTTCGAAGACAGCCTGGCCCAGCGCGTGCAGGCCTGCACCGCCTGCCATGGCGAGCAGGGTCGCGCCGGCCCCGATGGCTACTACCCGCGCATTGCGGGCAAGCCGGCCGGCTATCTGTACAACCAGCTCAAGCATTTTCAGAGCGGCCAGCGCCGCCACGCGCTCATGGCCGCGATGGTGGACCCGTTGAGCGACGCCTACCTCTGGGAGATCGCCCAGCATTTCGCCGCACAGCACCCGCCCTATCCACCCGCTCTGCCCGCCAAGGCGCCTGCTGCGCAATTGCAGCGCGGCGAGCAGCTCGCGCTGCATGGCGACCGTGCCCGTCAGCTGCCGGCCTGCGCGGCCTGCCATGGCCCACAGCTCATGGGCGCCCTACCCGCCACACCCGGCCTGCTGGGCCTGCCGCCGGACTACATCAACGCCCAGCTCGGTGCCTGGCAGAACGGCAGCCGCCGGGCCCATGGCCCGGACTGCATGGCCGACATCGCCCGCCAGTTGCCCGCCAGCGACGTGGCCGCCGTCAGCGCCTGGCTGGCTGCGCAGCCGGTACCGCCCCGGGGCGCCCCGGTGGCGGCCAGCGCTCTCCAGCCACCGCTGCGCTGCGGCAGCCTCACCCCCACCCACCCGACCGGCGCGACGCCCGCCGGCACCAGGGGGACACCATGAAGGCCCGCTTCCTGCGCCGCCAGGCCCTGCTGCTTGTCTCCGCCCTGCTGCTGGCCCTGGCCATCTGGCTCTTGCTGCCGACCGCCCCGGTCGCCGTGGCCGACAGCACCCCGGCGCGCCAGGACCCCGGCACCGTGGAGCGGGGCCGCTACCTCGCCGTGCTGGGCAACTGCATGGGCTGCCACACGCAGCGCGGCCAGACGCCGTATGCCGGTGGCCGTGGCATCGCCACCCCCTATGGCACCGTCTTCAGCAGCAACCTGACGCCGCACGCCAGCGGCATCAAGGACTGGAGCGCCGCGGACTTCTGGCGCGCGCTGCACCATGGCCAGTCGCGCGACGGCCGGCTGCTGACGCCGGTCTTCCCCTACCCCAACACCACGCACATCAGCCGCGAAGACAGCGACGCGCTCTACGCTTACTTCCAGAGCCTGCCGCCAGCGGCCTCGACCGTTCCGCCCAACGACCTGCGCTGGCCCGTCAACACCCAGGCGGCGCTCAAGGTCTGGCGGGCGCTCTACTTCACGCCGGGCCAGGAAGCGCCCGCGGTCAGCGCAGACACCGCGCCGTCCGACGAACTGCGCCGCGGCGCCTACCTGGTCAACGGGCTGGCGCATTGCAGCGCCTGCCACATGCCGCGCAATGCGCTGGGCGGCAGCGGCGACATGCTCGATCTGTCAGGCGGCCTGATCCCAGTGCAGAACTGGTACGCACCCTCGCTGCTGGACCCGACCGAGGCCGGCGTGCAGGACCGCACGCTGGACGAGATCGTGGCGCTGCTGCGCAGCGGCCGCAGCGGCGTCCACCGCGTCACCGGGCCGATGGCCGACGTCGTGCAGGCCAGCACGCAGCACTGGCAAACCGGCGATCTGCAAGCCGTGGCGGCTTACCTGAAATCGCTGCCCATCCAGCGCAAAGCCCCCGCCGACAGCTCGCAGCCCGTGGCCAATCTGGCCCAGAGTCCGGGCGCCAAACTCTATGAACAACACTGCGCGCAATGCCACGGCGCACAGGGCGAAGGCATCCGCGGCAACGACGGCACCTGGGCCTACCCGCCGCTGGCTGGCAACCCCACCGTGCGGCAGAACCCGCCGGCCAACCTGCTGCAGTCCGTGCTGTACGGCGGCTTCGGCCCGAGCACGGCAGGGCACCCGCGCCCCTTCGGCATGCCGCCCTATGCCCTGCAGCTCAGCGAGCGTGAAATCGCCGAGCTGCTGAGCTATGTGCGCGGCGCCTGGGGCAACCAGGCCGCGCCCGTGAGCGCCCTCGACGTCCAGCGCCTGCGCGGCCCGGTGGGCCGGCACTGAAACGGATCCGGGCGGCGGGCGAGGCAAGCACCGGCACGCCCGGATCCGGCACCCGGTGTTGATAGACTCGACGGCCTATGTCCACGCCGGCCGACCTCGCCTCCCACACCCCCATGATGCAGCAGTACCTGGCCCTCAAGGCCGGGTACCCCCAGACGCTGGTGTTCTACCGCATGGGCGACTTCTACGAGCTGTTCTACGACGACGCCGAGAAGGCGGCCCGCCTGCTCGACATCACCCTGACCCAGCGCGGCCAGTCCGGCGGCCAGCCGGTGGTCATGGCCGGCGTGCCCTTCCACTCGGTGGAGACCTACCTGGCGCGCCTGATCAAACTGGGCGAGTCGGTCGCCATCTGCGAACAGGTGGGCGAAGTGGGTGCCAACAAGGGCCCGGTGGAACGCAAGGTGGTGCGCGTGGTTACCCCCGGCACGCTGACCGACAGCGCGCTCTTGAGCGACAAGTCCGAGTCTTTGCTGCTGGCCGTGCACCAGGGCCCGCGCCACGCCTGCGGCCTGGCCTGGCTCAGCGTCACGCAGGGCGAGGTCAAGCTGGCCGAATGCAGCCCGGACGAACTCGATGAATGGCTGGCGCGCATCGCCCCCGGTGAGCTGCTCTACAGCGCCGGCGTCACCCCGGCCTTCGAGCAGCGCCTGCAGGCCCTGCGTGCCGGCGGCACGGCGCTGAGCCTGCGCCCGGAGTGGGCCTTCGACAGCGCGCTGGGCCAACGCAAACTGCTCGACCTGCTCGGTGCCGCCAACCTGGCCAGCTGGGGCGCGCAGGACTGCGCGCTGGCGCATGCCGCTGCGGGCGCCTTGCTCGACTACGCCGAACACACCCAGGGCCGCGCGCTGACCCACCTGCACAGCGTGCGCGTGCAGCGCAGCGGCGAGCTGATCGAGCTGCCGCAGACCACACGCCGCAACCTGGAGCTGGTGCAGACGTTGCGCGGTGAGGACAGCCCCACCCTGTTCTCGCTGCTCGACACCTGCATGACCGGCATGGGCAGCCGCCTGCTGAAAAACTGGCTGCTGGAACCGACACGCGACCGCGCCCCGGCGCAGGCGCGGCTGGACGCCATCAGCGCACTGCGCACAGGCCCCTGGCAGCGCCTGCGCGAGCAGCTCAAGGGCTGCAGCGACGTGGAACGCATCACGGCCCGCATCGCGCTGCGCCAGGTGCGCCCACGCGAGCTCGTCGCCCTGCAACAGACGCTACAAAAAACGGAGCTGTTGGCGCCCGTCCTGTCTGGCCAGACAGCACTTTTGGCTCAGATTTCCGAGCAGCTGCAGCCGCCCGCCGGCTGCGCCGAACTGCTGGCGCGCGCCATCCTGCCCGAGCCGGCCGCGCTGATCCGCGACGGCGGCGTCATCAACGCGGGCTTCGACGCCGAGCTCGATGAGCTGCGCGCCATCCAGACCAACTGCGACGGCTTCCTGCTCGACCTGGAGACGCGCGAACGCGAGCGCACCGGCATCACGAATCTGCGCGTGCAGTTCAACAAGGTGCACGGCTTCTACATCGAAGTCACCAGCAGCAACCTGGACCGCGTGCCCGAGGACTACCGCCGCCGCCAGACGCTGAAGAACGCCGAGCGCTTCATCACGCCCGAACTCAAGGCCTTCGAGGACAAGGCGCTGTCCGCGCAGGAGCGTGCGCTGGCGCGCGAGAAGTGGCTCTACGAGCAGCTGCTCGACGCGCTGCAACCCTTCGTACCGGCGCTCACCCGCACGGCCAAGGCACTGGCCACGCTCGATGTGCTCTGTACCCTGACCGAACGCTCGCTCACGCTGGAGTGGAACGCCCCGCAGTTCGCGCTGGAGCCCTGCATCGACATCGAAGCCGGCCGCCACCCGGTGGTTCAGGCGCGGCTGGCTGAAACGAGTTCCGGCGCCTTCATCGCCAACGACACACGGCTGAGCGTCAAGCAGCGCATGCAGATCATCACCGGCCCCAACATGGGTGGTAAATCGACCTACATGCGCCAGGTGGCGCTCATCGTGCTGCTGGCCTCGATTGGCTCCTACGTGCCGGCCGCCCGCTGCCGCCTCGGCCCGATCGACGCCATCTACACCCGCATCGGCGCCGCCGACGACCTGGCCAACGCCCAGTCCACCTTCATGTTGGAGATGACAGAAGCCGCGCAGATCCTGCACGGCGCCACACCCAACTCGCTGGTGCTGATGGACGAGATCGGCCGCGGCACCTCCACCTTCGACGGCCTGGCGCTGGCCGGCGCCATTGCCACCCAACTGCACGACAAGACCCAGGCCTTCACCCTGTTCGCAACGCACTACTTCGAACTGACCGAGTTTCCGGCCAAGCACCATGCGGCGGTGAACGTGCACGTGAGCGCCACCGAGTCCGGCCACGACATTGTTTTCCTGCACGAGATCCAGAGCGGGCCCGCCAGCCGCAGCTACGGCATCCAGGTGGCACGCCTGGCCGGCATGCCGGCCGCGGTGGTGAACCACGCGCGCCATGTGCTGGAGCACCTGGAGGCGAACGCCTCCGAGGCGCAGGCCCAGGTGGACCTGTTCGCACCGCCACCCGCCGCGGCCGTGAGCGCGCCCAGCGCGGTGGAAACACGCCTGGCCGAGATCGACCCCGACGCCCTGAGCCCGCGCGAAGCGCTGGACGCGCTCTACGCGCTCAAGAAGCTGGAAGCCAAGCCATGAACCACCACCTGCCCACCCTCATCTTCTCGCACGGCAACAGCTTTCCGGCCAGCACCTACCGTGTGCTGTTCGGCGAGCTGCGCCGGCGCGGCTTCAAGGTCAAGGCGGTCGAGAAGTACGGCCACGACGAGCGCTACCCCGTCACCAACAACTGGCCGCACCTGGTGCAACAACTGGCCGACTTCGCCACCGAACACCAGCAGAAGACCGGCGAGGCGGCCTTCCTGGTCGGCCATTCACTCGGCGGCTTCCTGAGCTTGATGGCCGCGGCACGCCACCCCGAACTGGCCTGCGGCGTGCTGCTGATCGACTCCCCCATCCTGGGTGGCTGGCGCGCCAAGAGCGTGGGTGTGGCCAAGACGGCGCAGATCATCGGCGCCATCTCGCCCGGCGCGGTCAGCCGGCAGCGCCGCAACAGCTGGCCGGACGTCGAGGCCGCCTTCGAGCACTTCCGCCACAAGAAGGCCTTTGCCCACTGGGACGCCCAGGTGCTGCGCGACTATGTGGAACACGGCATGCACGACGAGGACGGCAAACGCGTGCTGAGCTTCGACCGCGAGGTGGAAACCGCCATCTACAACACCCTGCCCGACAACCTGGACCGGCTGCTCAAGCGCCATCCGCTCAAATGCCCGGTGGCCTTCATCGGCGGGCGCCATTCGGTGGAGATGAAGCAGGTCGGCATGGCCATGACCGAGCAGGTCACCAAGGGCCGCATCATGATGCTCGACGGCTCGCACCTCTTCCCCATGGAGCAGCCCGTCGCCACCGCCGCCGCCATCGAAGCCTCGCTGCTCAACCTGCAGCGCGTGCGCGAACTCAAGGCCCACGCAGCCTGACGCAGCCCGACGCAGATGCGCGGCCGCCCCGCTCGGGCGGGCTCAGGCCAGGCCGAGCGCCTTGCGAATGTGGGGCTCCAGCTTCTCCGGCTTGGTGAGGGTGGCAAAGCGGCGCAGCGGCCGCCCATCGCGGTCCAGCAGGAATTTCGTGAAATTCCAGCGAATCTTGCGGCCCAGCCAACCCGGCAGGGCCTGTGTCAGCCAGCGGAACAGCGGATGCGCGTCCGGCCCGTTGACATCGACTTTGGCGAACATCGGGAAGCTCACGCCATAGTTGATCTGGCAAGTCTGCGCGATCTCCTGCGCACCGCCCGGTTCCTGGCCGCCAAACTGGTTGCAGGGAAAACCGAGGATGACCAGGCCCTGGTCCTTGTACTTCTGGTACAGCGCCTCCAGACCGGCGTATTGCGGCGTGAAGCCGCACTGGCTGGCGGTGTTGACCACGAGCACCACGCGGCCGGCGTAATCGTTCAGGGCCACGGGCTTGCCGCTCAGGCTCTGGGCGCTCAGTTGATGAAATTCCGTCATGGCAAGACTCCTGCATGGCTCCGATAACGCCCGGCCGGGTCCTTCCCGGTCGAAAGTCGCCTCAGATTTAATCGTGTGCGATATAGTGTACAGCAAAACAGCCATTCCCACCGTCGCCGGCGGGAAAGCGGACAACGCAGCAAACGAACAGTAGGCAGCCGGATCAGGCCTGCCAGTTCACCACGCCGCTCCACGACGTGGCCAGCACGATCACGCCGAAGACGATGCGGTACCAGGCGAAGCCGTTGAACGTGTGCGTGGCAATGAACCGCAGCAGCCAGCGCACGCACAGCCAGGCGCTGAGGAAGGAGAACATCAGCCCGACGCCGAACAACGGCAGGTCCTCCATGGACAGCAGCGCCCGCTCCTTGTACAGGCTGTAGGCGCCGGCACCGATCAGCGTCGGGATGGCGAGGAAGAAGGAGAAATCGGTGGCCGCCTTGCGCGACAGGCCCAGCAGCATGCCGCCGATGATGGTGGCGCCGCTGCGGCTGGTGCCCGGCACCATGGCAAAGCACTGCACCAGCCCCACCTTGAGGGCATCCTGCCAGCGCATCTGATCGACGTCCAGGATGCGCGGTGCCGTGGCCGCATTGGCCTGGCGCTTCTCGGCCCACAGAATGATGAAGCCGCCGATGATGAAGGTACTGGCCACCACCACCGGCGTGAACAGATGCGCCTTGATCGCTTTGCCGGCCAAGAGGCCCAGCACCACCGCCGGAATAAAGGCAATCAGCACATTGAGCGCGAACTGCTGCGCCTGGCGTTGCGTCGGCAGCGCCACCAGCGTATCGCGGATCTTCTGCCAGTAGACCAGGATCACCGCCAGGATGGCGCCGGTCTGGATGGCGATGTCGAACACCTTGGCCTTGTCGTCGTCAAAACCCAAGAGCGCGCCGGCCAGGATCAGGTGCCCGGTGCTGGAAATCGGCAGGAATTCGGTCAGGCCCTCGACCACGCCCATGATGGCGGCCTTGATCAGCAGCGAAAACTCCACGAACACTCCTTGAAAGACGCTGGATTATCGTCGCTCGCCGCGCCGCCGCCGCGCACCCAGAGCAACGTTTACCTGCCGTTCACAGGCTGTTCGCCAACGCGTCCTATGATCAATCGGTCCCGTCAGGCCGCATGACCACGGGGCAGCAACGCAAGGACACCACCATGAAGAACATCCAACGCAGCCTGCTCGGCCTCCTGCTCGGGCTCACCCTGCTGTGGCTCTGGGCCGAGGCCACGGCGCTCGCCGGCGCACACGGCGTTTTCCCGTGGCGCAACCTGCTGGTGCAGTACACCGGCGTGCTGGGCATGGGCGTGATGAGCGTGGCCATGCTGCTGGCCGCACGCCCGGCCTGGCTGGAGCACCGGCTGCACGGTCTGGACAAGATGTACCGCCTGCACAAGTGGCTCGGCATCTCGGGCCTGGTGCTCGCCGTGCTGCACTGGCTGTGCGCCAAGGCGCCGAAGTGGCTGGTGCAGGCGGGGCTGCTGGAGCGGCCTGTGCGTGGGCCGCGTCCCATCGAAACGGTGGACCTGCTGCGCTTCTTCCAGAGCCAGCGCGGCCTGGCCGAAGAGATCGGTGAAAAAGCCTTTTATGCCGTGGTGATCCTGATCGCCATTGCCCTCATCCGCCGCTTCCCCTACCGCTACTTCATCAAGACCCACAAGTGGCTGGCGGTGGCTTACCTGGCACTGGTGGTCCATTCGGTGCCGCTGCTCAACTTCGCCAACTGGTCCCACCCGCTGGGCGCGGCGCTGGCGCTGCTGATGGTGCTGGGCACCGTTGCAGCCGTCATCAGCCTGTTCCGTCGCATCGGCGTCCGACGCCGCGTGGTGGGCGAGATTGCCGAACTGGGCTACCTGCCGGGCGTCAAGGTCAACGCCGTCACCATCCAGCTGCGCGGCGCCTGGGCCGGCCACGCGCCCGGCCAGTTCGCCTTCGTCACCTTCGATGAACGCGAGGGGGCACACCCCTTCACGCTCACCTCGGCCTGGACGGGCGATGGCCGGGTGCAATTCCTCATCAAGGCCTTGGGCGACTACACCCGCACGCTGGAACACACGCTGCAGCCAGGCGACACCGTCACCGTGGAAGGCCCCTACGGCCGCTTCCAGTTCGACGGCGCATCGCAGCGCCAGATCTGGATCGGCGCCGGCATCGGCGTCACGCCCTTCGTGGCCCGCATGAAAGCACTGGCCGCGCAGCCGGACGGCCGCCGCATCGACCTCATCCACCCCACCGGTGACGTCGACGAGCGCGCGCTGGACCTGCTGCGCGCCGATGCCCAGGCCGCCGGCGTGCGCCTGCACATCCTGATCTCCGCACGCGACGGGCGCCTGAGCGGTGAACGCCTGCGCACCCTGCTGCCCGACTGGCAGGACGCCGATGTCTGGTTCTGCGGCCCGGCCGCCTTTGGCGATGCACTGCGGCAGGACTTGATGGCGCACGGGCTGCCGGCCGAGCGCTTCCAGCAAGAACTGTTCGAGATGCGTTGAGGGTGCCGGGGCCGGTCCGGCCCCTACTCGTAGCGCAGTGCCTGGATCGGCAACAGGCGCGCGGCACGGCGTGCCGGGTAGAAGCCGAAGAACACGCCCACCAGGGCCGAGAAGCCCACCGCCAGCACGATGGCTCCCACCGACATGCTGACCTGCCAGCCGGCGAAGCTGCCCACCGCCCAGGTGGACACCGCCCCCAGCAGCACACCGATGGCGCCGCCGATGAGCGACAACGTCACCGCTTCAATGAGGAACTGCGCCAGGATGTCCTTAGCCCTAGCGCCCACCGCCATGCGCAGGCCGATCTCGCGCGTGCGCTCGGTCACGCTCACCAGCATGATGTTCATGATGCCGATGCCGCCGATGATCAGGCTGATGCCCGCCACCGCCGCCAGCAGCAGCGTCATCACGCGGCTGGCCTCCTCCTGCGCCTGCAGGATTTCCGAGAGGTTGCGCACGCTGAAGGTGTCGTCGCCGCCGGGTGGCACCTTCAGGCGCTGGCGCAGCAGGTCGCGCACGCTCTCCTCCACCGCCTTCATGTCCTGCCCCTCGCGCACCTTGATGCTGATGCTCCAGATGCGCTTGACGTTGCCGCCCGCATTCCAGATGCGGTTGCGGAAGGTGGACATGGGCATGATCACCGTGTCGTCCTGGTCCTGCCCCATGCTGTTCTGGCCCTTGCGCGCCAACACGCCCACCACGGTGAACGGCACGCCACGCACGCGGATCACCTGGTCGATCGGATCCTCCTCGCCAAACAGCTCGCGCGCCACCGTCTGCCCCAGCCACACCACCTTGGCCGAGCCCGACTGCTCCGCCGCCTCAAACAGGCGCCCGCTCTCCAGCGACCAGTCGCGCACCTCCAGGTAGTCGTTGGTGGTGCCGAAGATGTTGGTGTTCCAGTTGGCGTTCTGCGCCACCGCCTGCGCCGAGGTGCGCGAACCCGGCGCCACCGCTTGCACCTCGGGAATCTCCACCGCAATCGCCTCGGCGTCTTCTTCCGTGAAGCGCGAGCGCGTCTGCGCCGCCTGCCGCACACCGGCGGCGCTCAGGCTGCCCGGCAACACCAGCATCACGTTCGAGCCCAGGCCCTTCATCTGCTCCTGCACGCGCGCGGTGGCGCCGCTGCCCACCGCAATCATGGTGATCACCGCGGCCACGCCGATGATGATGCCCAGCATGGTCAGGATGCTGCGCAGCGTGTTGGCGGCCAACGCGCGCCAGGCGGTGCGCAGGGCGGCGAGCGCGTTCATGCCTGGGCCTCCGCCACCAGCACCGGGTGGCCGTCAATGGTGGGCTGACGCGGCGCCGGTGCCCGGCTGTGCCCCGGCTGGCGCACGTCCTCCACGATCTGCCCGTCACGGAACACCAGCTTGCGCCGCGCCCAGGCCGCAATGTCGGCCTCGTGCGTCACGATCACCACCGTCATGCCCTGCTGGTTCAGTTCGTCCAGCAGGCGCATGATGTCCTCGCTGGTCTTGCTGTCCAGCGCGCCGGTGGGCTCGTCGGCCAGGATGAGCTGCGGGTCGTTCACCAGCGCGCGCGCAATCGCCACACGCTGCTGTTGCCCGCCCGAGAGTTCGCTCGGCGTGTGCTCGCCGCGTTCACCCAGGCCCACGCGCTGCAGTGCCGCCTGCGAACGTGCGCGCCGGTCGGCCGCCTTGATGCCGGCATAGACCATGGGCAGCTCCACGTTCTCCAGCGCACTGGTGCGCGGCAGCAGGTTGAACTGCTGGAACACGAAGCCAATGCGCCGGTTGCGGATCGAGGCCAGCTGGTCGCCCGCCATCGCGTCCACCTCCTCGCCGGCCAGCCGGTACTCGCCGCTGCTGGGCTGGTCCAGGCAACCCAGGATGTTCATCAGCGTGGACTTGCCCGAACCCGACGCGCCCATGATGGCCACGAAGTCCCCTTCCTCGATGTCCAGCGTCACCCCGCGCAGCGCATGCACGGTGGTGTTGCCCATCACATAGGTCTTGCTGAGGTTGCGCGCTTCGATCAGGGCCATGGCTCAGAACATCATGCGCGGGCCAGCCGCCGATGCAGGCTTGGCCGTGCTGCCGCCCACCACACCGGTGATGACGCTCGCGCCTTCCTTCAGCTCCGCCGCTTCCGGCGAGTTCGGGGCCAGCAGCAGCTCGGTGCTGCTGCCGTCGGTGATGCCCAGGCGCACGTTCAGCGCCTTCGGCTTGCCGTCGGCGCCCAGCACGTGCACGCGACCGCGCGTCACGGTGCGGCCGGCCGCCTCGGCCACCATGGTGGCGTAGCGCGTCTTCTGCTCCGGCGTCAGCAGCTCGGCAATGCGCGCGCGGATGTCGGCCGTGATGCGCTCGCGGGCCTTGGTGCGGTCGGCTTCCGGCAAGTCACGCAGCTGCATGAACTTGGGCCGCGCGTCGGCGTAGATCGCGTCCACCTTCTCGGTCTGTGCCGCGTCCAGCTGCAGCTCCTTCACCAGCCGGTTGCGGAATTCGGCCGCCGGGCCGCCGGCACCCGCCGGCGCTTGTGCGACATTTGGGCCACCAGCGCCCGCCGGTGGGGCGCTGGGCGCTTCTGAACTTGTAGCAGCGGACGCCGCAGGTGCGGCCGGGGCGGCTTGTGCCGCCGGCTCCACGCCGGTGATGCGCACGCGCAGCGCCGCGTTGGGCACCTTGAGCACGTTGTCGCGCACGTCGGTGATCACGCGCACATTGGCCGTCATGCCCGGCAGCAGGCGGCCATCCACGTTGGCAAAGGTCACCACCGCCACATAAGTCACCACGTTGGAGACATTGAGCGCGGCCTTGCGCACCTGGCTGATCTCGCCTTCGAAGGTGCGGCCCGGGAAAGCGTCCACCGTGAAGCTGGCCTTCTGCCCGGTGCGGATGCGGCCGACGTCGGCCTCGTCGATGCTGGCTTCCACCTGCATCTCGCGCAGGTTCTGCGCGATGACGAACAGCTCCGGCGCCTGCAGGCTGGCGGCCACCGTCTGCCCCTTCTCGATGGCGCGCTTGATCACGATGCCGTTGACCGGCGAGGTGATGCGCGTGCGCGCCAGGTCCACCCGCGCCTGCGCCAGCGTGGCCTCGCGCTGCGCCACGTTGGCCTGCGCGCTCTTGACCTGCGCCTCGCTCACGCCCAGCTGCGCCTCGGCCGCCTTCACCGCCTCCAGGCTGGTGTTGACCAGCGCGTTGGACTGGTCGGCCGTGCTGCGGGCGATGAATTCCTTGCTCACCAGCATCAGGTTGCGCTCGTGCGTGCGGCGCGCCTCGGCCAGGTCGGTCTGCGCGCGCGACACCTGCGCCTTGGCCGCCACCACATTGGCCTGCGCCGTCAGCACCACGGCGCGCGCGGCGTCCACATCGGCCTGGGCCGAACGCACGCGGTATTCAAAGGTTTCCGGGTCGATGACGGCAATCAACTGGCCGGCCTTCACCTCGGAGTTGAAATCCACCAGGATCTCCTTGACCTGGCCCGACACCTGGGTGCCCACGGTGACCTGCGTCACCGGGCTCACCGCCCCGCTGGCCGACACCGCCGCCTGCAGCGGCCCGCGCTCGATCTTGCCGCTGCGGTACTGCACCGCATCGCTGCCGCCGCGCTGCAGCCACCACCAGCCGCCGCCTGCCACCACCAGAGCCGTCGCCACGGCGCCCGCCACAAGATAGGTCTTCTTCATGCGGCCATTGTAGGAAGAGCGTCCCTGCCCCCGCGTCAAGTCAGGTATCTGCCGTGTAAAGACGCGGCAAACCTGGCCGCCGTTCGCGCCCGTCCACGGCATTTCACGCCGCGTCTTCGGCGTTCCGTCGCACGGCGCTGGTGCCTCCGGCGCCTGGCGGGCACAGTCCGTCCCACGGATCAACCCACCCGACTGGAGAACACCATGCAACTGACACCAGCCATCGCCATCCACCTCAGCGCCGCCCTGGCGGCCACCGTCATCGGCCCCTTCGCGCTGTGGGCGCGCCGCGGCCGCACCCAGCGGCCCCGCCTGCACCGTGCCCTCGGCTACGCCTGGGTCACGCTGATGATCGCCACCGCCGTCTCGGCCCTGTTCATCCACGGCACCACGCTGCCGCACCTCTTCGGCTACGGCCCCATCCACCTGCTGATCCCGGTGGTCTTTGTGGCGCTGTTCGGCGGCTTCTGGTACCTGGCGCGCGGCAACATCGCCGGCCACCGCCGCACCATGCAGATCACCTACGTCGCCTCCTGCCTGGTGGCCGGCGGCTTCACCCTGTTGCCCAGCCGCTACCTGGGCCAGCTGCTGTGGGGCCAGGTGTTCGGCCTCGTCTGACCTCAAGGAGTACCCCATGCACACCCCCACCGACTCCGACGACGACCTCACCCGCCTGGCCCGCAGGCGCGCCAGTGCCAAGCTGGGCTGGTACATCCACGCCGTGGTGTACGTGGCCGTGAACGCCCTGCTGGCGCTGCTCTCGGCGCGCAGTCCGCACCCCTGGGCCGTGTTCCCCGCCCTCGGCTGGGGGCTGGGCCTGCTGATCCACGGTGCCGTGGTCTGGCTGGCCCTGCCCGGCAGCAGCCTGCACCAGCACCTGCTGGACCAGGAGCGCGAGCGCCTGAGCCGGCAGCGCGACCCGTGGTGAAGCGCGAGCGCCCCACGCACGTGCCGCCGGGGCATACTCCGGCAACCGACGCTTTCCAACCATGCGACGCCTGATGTCCTCCGCCATGCTGCTGCGCGCCGTGCAGGCCGCAGCGCTCAACACCCTGATTGCGCTGGGCATCACGATCTTCGGACAGGAAAGCTTCGGCACCAACCTGGTCTATTCGCAGTGCATCGGCCTGAGCATCCTGGGCTTGATCGACTTCGGTCGCCAGGCGCTCATCCGCGACTGGTCCACCCAATGGCGCCGTCTGGTGCTGATCGTGCCGCTGGGCGCCAGCGCCGGCTTCCTGTTCGGCACACTGCTGGCCGACGCACTGCTGGGCCATTCCAGCAGCCAGTACTGGCTCACCCAGCCGCGCAAGGCCATCGGCTTTCTGGTCCTGAGCCTGGTGGCCGGCACGGTGCTGACCTACTACTTCCTGAGCCGCGAACAGCTCGCCACCGAACGGCAGCAGCTTGAAGCCGTGCGTCGCCAGGCTGTGGAGGCGCGCCTGAAGCTGCTGGAAACGCAGCTGGAGCCGCACATGCTGTTCAACACCCTGGCCAACCTGCGCGCACTCATCACCACCGACCCGCCGCGCGCCACGGCCATGCTCGACCGCATGATCGCCTACCTGCGCGCCACGCTCAGCGCCTCGCGCCAGGGCACACACCCGCTGGCGGCCGAATTCGAGCGCCTGCACGACTACCTGGAACTCATGGCCGTGCGCATGGGAGAGCGCCTGCGCTACACGCTGGACCTGCCGCCCGAACTGGCCGCCTGCCCGGTACCAGCCCTGCTGCTGCAGCCGCTGGTGGAAAACAGCATCCAGCACGGGCTGGAGCCCAAGGTGGAAGGCGGCAGCATCACCGTGCAGGCGCGGCGCGACGGCACACAACTGGTGCTGGAGGTACACGACACCGGCATCGGCCTGGCCGCCGGCCAGGGCATAGCGGGCGGCACCGGCTTCGGCCTGGCGCAGGTGCGTGAACGGCTGGCCACCGAATACGGCGCGCAGGCCGCTCTCAATTTTGTAGCTGACACCGCAGGCGGGACAAGGGCTACCATCACATTTCCTTGCCAACCATGAACACCCGCCCCACCGCCCTGATTGCCGAAGACGAGCCGCTGCTGGCCCAGGCCCTGCAGGCCGAGCTGGCACGCGCCTGGCCGGCCTTGCAGGTGCTGGGCGTGGCGGGCAACGGCGAAGCCGCCGTGGCGCAGGCGCTGGCGCAACAGCCCGATGTGCTGTTCTTCGACATTCGCATGCCGGCCCTCAGCGGCCTGGAAGCCGCCGCCGCGTTGGCCGATGCCTGGCCGCACAACGGGCCGCAAGACGGGCCGCAGGCCAAGCCGTTCCCGGCGCTGGTGTTCGTCACCGCCTACGACCAGTACGCGGTGCAGGCCTTCGAGGCGCAGGCGGTGGACTACCTGCTCAAGCCCGTGCAACCCGAGCGCCTGCAAAAAACCGTGGCCCGCGTGCAGCAGGCCCTGGCCGCGCAGGCGCCCGCCGCCCTGCATTTCGAGGCCACGCTGGCGCAGCTGCGCCAGCTGCTGGCCGCAACCGCCACGGCGCCGGGCAGCCCGGGCACGCCGCTGCACCTGCTCCAGGCCAGCGTCGGCACGGCGGTGCGCATGGTGCCGGTGGACGAGGTGCTGTACTTCGAAGCGGCCGACAAATACGTGCGTGTGCTCACGGCACAGCATGAGTACCTGCTGCGCACCCCGCTGAAGGAGTTGCTGCCGCAGCTCGACGCGCAGGCCTTCTGGCAGGTGCATCGCGGCACGGTGGTCCGGGCCACGGCCATCGACGCCGTGACGCGCGACGAAGCCGGCAAACTCTGGCTGCGCCTGCACGGCCGCACGGAGCGGCTGGCGGTGAGCCGGCTCTACACCCACCTGTTCAAGGCCATGTAGCGGCGGCGCGGCCCACACGCTGCGCCCGCGGCATTCGTCGCCCCCCGCAATCAATGCGTCTGGGCGGTAAACACCTTGCATATGGGCCGACCAGCGGCCTCAAGCACGGCGGCACAACAGCCGTTATTCAAGGTACTGGGCGACGGTTTTGGCGAACTTCCTCCCAGTTGCGTTGAAGTGTGAGTTGAAGTGGTATGGCTCCTCCAAACCAGCTGTCAGGGGCTGGACTTTGGCCCGCAGGTCCTGGGTGGTCTGCGGGCCTTCTTTCTTTGGGGGCGCCGGTCTTCAGCGGTGCCAGCCACCGTGGCCGCCGCGGTGCCCACCCCCATGGCCTGCCGGCCCGCCGTACCAGCCCGGGTGCGGGCGGTGGTGGTGACGGTGGTGGCCCCAGCCCGGCGGCGGGCCGTACATCACCGGCCGCGCCGGCACATACACCACCGGCGGCGGCGCGTAATAAACCGGCGGGCGCACCACCACCGGCGGCGCACTGGCCACGCCCACATGCACGCCCGGTGAGCTCACGCCCACCGACCAGTAGAGGTTGTCACCGTGGGCCTGCGCAACACCGGCGCCCAGCAGGGCAACAGCCCCCAGCAGGGTGGCCAGAGGCTTGATCCAACGTTTGTCTGTCATGGCTCTTTCCTTTTCGAGGCCGGACCACCCGGCCCCCGCCATGCAACGCGCCGGGCGCTCAGGCCGGTGACGTCGCGCGTGTGAAGAGCTTTGCCAAACGTAACCGGCCCAAAAAAAGGCCACCGCGCAGGTGGCCCTTTCCGGGGTACTGGCGGGCTAACAACCGCCGTCAGCGCGCCAGGTAGCCGCCGTCCACCGGGTAGTAGCTGCCGGTGACAAACGAAGCGCGGTCCGACGTGAGCCAGGCCACCAGTTCGGCCACCTCTTCCGGCCGGCCCAGGCGGCCGATGGGGTGCGCCGCCACCAGCGCGGCGTTGATCGCCGGGTCCTGCTCCAGCCCGGCAATCATGGGCGTGTGGATGAAGGCCGGCCCCACCGCGTTGACGCGCACACCCTGCGCGCTGTGGTCCAGCGCGGCGGCCTGCGTCAGGCCCACCACGCCGTGCTTGGCCGCGGTGTAAGCCGGTGCATTGGCAAAACCCACCGCGCCCAGGATGGACGCCACGTTGACGATGCTGCCGCCGCCCGTCTTGAGCATGGCGGCAATCTGGTACTTCATGCCGTAGAACACGCCCGACAGATTGACACCGATCACCTGCGCCCAGGCGTCCAGCGGGTAGTCGGCCAGCGGCGCCAGCGCGCCGCCCACCCCGGCGTTGTTGCACGCCAGGTCCAGCCGGCCATAGTGCGTGAGCGTGGTGGCCACCAGGGCCTCGTTGTCTTCCGGCTTGCTCACGTCGGCTTGCACGAAGATGGCGTCACCGCCGGCGCGGCGCACCAGCGCCACCGTCTCTTCGCCGCCGGCGGCGTTGACGTCCGACACCACCACCTTGGCGCCCTCGCGCGCCCACACCTGCGCAATGGCGCGGCCGATGCCCGACGACGCCCCCGTGACCAGGCCCACCTTGTTCTTCAGCATCTCATCCTCCTAAAGCTTCGGATTGAAGCTGTTCATCTTAGGCACACCGTGTCAAGTCTTTGTGACATACGTCAAGTATTTCGCCCCGGCAGCGCACCCCAGCCTCAAGTCGCCGCAGCCCCTTTCACAGCGCCCGCGGTCCCCAGGGCCTGCACCTTGGCAGAATCGCGCGCCAGTGCCTCGCGGGTGGCATGCCGTCGGTACCAGATGGTGATGACCGAACTTGTCAATACGATGAACAGGCTGTAGAGCACCGGGATCAGCAGCACCTGCTGCTGCAGCTCGTCCTTGAAGGTCAGCGTCACGATCAGCACCGCCAGCGGCCCGTTCTGGATGCCGGTCTCCAGGCTGATGGTGCGCGAACGGTTGCGGTCCTGCTGCAGCAGGCGCGACAGCCAGTACCCCAGCAACATGCCCACCAGGCCCAGGCCAATGGCCGCCACAAACACCGGCCAGGGCGTGGACAGCAGCAGCTGGTAATTGCGCGGCACCCACGACACCACCAGGAACACGATCACCACCACCCCCAGCAGCGAACCGATGAGTTCGATGGTCGCGCCCACATTGGGGTTGACCTTGCGCAGCACCATGCCGATCAACGTGGGCACCAGCAGCACCACCAGCACCTGCGCCACGTTGCTGGCCGGAATGGCGAACTCGCCCGTCACGCCGGCCGCGCCGCTGTAGAAGGCAATCAGCGCCGGCACCGCCGCCACCGCCACCAGCGTGGACACGCTGGTCATCATGATGGACAGCGCCAGCACGCCCTTACTGAAGTAGGCAAAGATGTTGGAGGTGGTGCCCCCGGGCATGCAGCCCATGAGGATGAGGCCCACCGCCAGCGCCGGCGGCAGACCCAGTGCCACTGCCATGCTGTAGCCCAGGAAGGGCATGATGCCGTACTGGCACAGCAGCCCCACCAGCACGCCCTTGGGCTTGCGGAAGGCGATCAGGAAGTCACGGAAGGTGAGCGAGGCGCCCATGCCGAGCATGATGATCATCATCATCACGCCCAGCAGCTTGGTTTCGAGTTCGGTCAACATGGTCGCAGCTCCTTCACTGCTTGCTGAATTCAGCCTTGACTTCCACCTTCAGATCCTTGCGCAGGATCTTGCCCACCGGGCTCTTGGGCAGCTCGTCGCGGAACACGATGGACTTGGGAATCTTGTAGTCGGTCAGGCTGGCCTTGCAGTGCGCCACGATGGCCTCGCGCGTCAGCTCGCCCGGCACCTCGGGGTTCTTCACCACGTAGGCACGCACCGCCTCGCCGGTGGTGGCGTCCGGTATGCCCACCACGGCTGCTTCCAGAATGGCGTCCATCGTGGCCAGCGCGTCTTCCACCTCGTTCGGGTAGACGTTGAAGCCCGAGACCAGCACCAAATCCTTCTTGCGGTCCACCACCTTGAAGTAACCCTGCGCGTCCATCACCGCCACGTCGCCGGTGTGCAGCCAGCCGTCCTGCAGCACCCGCGTCGTCTCGTCCGGCCGCTGCCAGTAGCCCCGCATGACCTGCGGGCCGCGCACGATGAGTTCGCCCGGCTCGCCCACCGGCACCGGCGCACCGGCATCGTCCACCAGCCGCACCTCGGTGCCCGGCACCGGCACGCCGATGCTGTCGCGCCGCTGCTCGCCGCTCAGCGGGTTGAAGCTCACCACCGGTGAACACTCGGTCAGGCCAAAGCCCTCGGCAATGCGCGTGCCGGTAATGAGCTGCCAGCGCGCGGCCACCGCGTGGTGCAGCGCCGTGCCGCCGGCAATGGCCGCCTTCAGGTGCCGCGGCGGGTAGGCGCTGAACCACTCCTCGTTCATCAGCCCGTTGAACAGCGTGTTCACGCCCGTGATCCAGGTGATGGGGTAGTTCTCGATGGCGCGCTGCAGGTTCTGCACCGGCCGCGGGCTGGGAATGAGGATGTTGCGCCCGCCAATGTCGAAGAAGCACAGCAGGTTGGCCGTGAACGCGAAGATGTGGTACAGCGGCAGCGCCGTCAGCACGCACTCGTCCGGCCCCATGTGGGTCTTGCCCATGGCCAGCACCTGGTCGATGTTGGCCAGCAGGTTGGCGTGGCTCAGCATCGCCCCCTTGCTCACGCCGGTGGTGCCGCCGGTGTACTGCAGCGCGGCCACGTCGTTGGGCGCCACCGCCGCGCGCCAGGCCTGCAACGCGGTCGGCGTGGCGGCAACGGCGCCGGCCCGCAGCGCCTCAGCCAGCCGCTCCACCGGCCGGCCCACGTCGGGCACGGGCGGCAGCACCTTGCTCCAGACCTTCTGCACGCCGCGCACGATGAGGTTGGGAACGGCGGGGAACATCTCCGACACACCGGCCAGCACCACGCGTTCAATGTCGGTCTGCGGCAGCACCTCGGGCAGCTTGTCGACGAACATGTCCACGATCACCAGCACCCGGGCGCCCGCGTCCTTGTACTGGTGCGCCATCTCGCTGGCGGTGTAGAGCGGGTTGGTGTTCACCAACACACAACCGGCCTTGAGCACCCCGAACGCCACCACCGGGTAAGCCAGCCCGTTGGGCAGCTGCACCGCCACCCGATCGCCGGGCTGCAGGCCGCAGACCTCGCGCAGGTAAGCCGCAAACGCGTCCGACAGCTCGCCCACCTGCCGGTAGCTCAGGCTGCCGTTCATGCCGTTGGGCACCACGGTCGTGAAGGCCGGCTTGGCCGCGTAGCGGCTGCAGGCGCTGTGCACCAGCTCGGCCAGGTTGCGGTAGCGCGGCGCGGGCAGTTGGCCATTGATCGCCTGCCCGTAGACCGCTTGCCAGGGCTGGGCGTCGTAGGCAGCAAAGTCGGCTGGCATACGTAGTCTCCAAATCGCTGTTGTTTGTTTGGGGCGATTGTTGCCAAAGTGCGCCCTTCCACGCACCGGGGCCGCCCCTCAGCCCAAGACAACGCAGGGTCTTTAGGCCCGCCGGCGCGTGCCCGGCGGCGCCCCGGCCCGCCACGGCCGGGGGTCTAAAATCTTTGGATGAGCACCGCCAGCACCCCTGACAAAGACAAAGAAACGCCCAAGGCCAGCAACTTCCTGCGCCAGATCATCGAACACGACCTGGCCACCGGCACCTACAGTGGCCGCCGCTGGGCCGGCCGCCCGGGCGAAGGCAGCATCCAGAACGAAGGCCAGGCCGACCCGGCCCGCATCCGCACCCGCTTCCCGCCCGAGCCCAACGGCTACCTGCACGTGGGCCACGCCAAGAGCATCTGCCTGAACTTCGGCCTGGCGCGCGACTACGGTGGCGTGTGCCACATGCGCTTTGACGACACCAACCCCGAGAAGGAAGAACAGGAGTACGTGGACTCCATCCTCGACGCGGTGAAATGGCTCGGCTTCGGCTGGGACGCGCATGGCACCAGCCACCTGTTCTACGCCAGCAACTACTTCGACTTCATGTACCGCGCGGCGGAGTACCTGATCGAGACCGGCCACGCCTACGTGGACGAGCAGACGCCGGAAGAAATGCGCGCCAACCGCGGTGACTTCGGCAAGCCCGGCACCGACAGCCCGTACCGCACCCGCACGCCTGCGGAAAACCTGGCGAGGTTTCGCGAGATGCGCGACGGCAAGCTGGCCGACGGTGCCGCCGTGCTGCGCGCCAAGATCAGCATGGCCAGCCCCAACATCAACCTGCGCGACCCGGCCATCTACCGCATCCGCCGCGCCACCCACCACAACACCGGCGACCAGTGGTGCATCTACCCCATGTACACCTTCGCGCACCCCATCGAGGACGCGCTGGAGAACATCACCCACAGCATCTGCACGCTGGAATTTGAAGACCAGCGCCCCTTCTACGACTGGCTGTTGGAACGCATCGTGCCCATCCTGCGCACACCGCAGTTCGAGCTGGCCTTGCGCCTGATCGAGAAGATCGAAGCCCAGGGCGTGGAAGCGCAGAAAGAGTTTGCCCTGCACTGCTACAACCACGCCGACAAGCTGTACGCCAGCGCGGCCGAGCAGCAGATGCGCGCCCTGTTTGCCAAGTGGGAACACGACCGCGATGCCGTGCTCAAAGACCTGGGCGCCTTCTTCGCCCTGCTGAAGAAAGAAGCCGCGCAGTTCACCCCGCTGCTGGCGCACGCACTGGACGGCCAGCGCCCCAACGTCTTCCTGCTGCCGCACCAGCACGAGTTTGCGCGCCTGAACCTCACCTACGTCATCACCAGCAAGCGCAAGCTGGCGCAACTGGTGAACGACCAGCACGTGACCGGCTGGGACGACCCGCGCATGCCCACCATCGTGGGCCTGCGCCGCCGCGGCTACACGCCGGCCAGCATCCAGCTCTTTGCCGAGCGCATTGGCGTCACCAAAGACTACAGCTGGATCGACTACAGCACGCTGGAAGGCTGCCTGCGTGAAGACCTGGAGACCAAGGCCCACCGCGGCATGGCCGTGCTGGACCCGGTGAAACTCGTGCTCACCAACTGGGCCGAGGCCTTTGGCAGTGCCGACTACACGGAGGAATGCACCCTGCCCGCCCTGCCGCACGCACCGCAAGGTGCGTCTGAAGGTTCTGCGGAAGGCCAGCCCGAGCCGGCGCCGCGCCGCTTCCAGATCGGGCGCGAGGTGTGGATCGAGCGTGAAGACTTTGAAGAAGTGCCGCCCAAGGGCTACAAACGTTTGTTCCCTGGCAACGTGGTGCGTCTGAAAGGCGGCTATGTGATCGAATGCACTGGCTGCGTGCGCGACGCGGCGGGCAACGTCACCGAAGTACAAGCCAAGGTCATCCCCGGCACCAAGAGCGGCACGCCGGGCGCCGACAGCGTGAAAGCCAAGGCCGCCATCACCTGGGTGGGCGTGAATGATGGCGTGAGCGCCGAAGTGCGCCTGTACGACCGCCTGTTTACCGACCCGCAACCGGATGCCGGCGGCAAAGACTTCCTGGCCAGCCTCAACCCGGACAGTCTGAAAACCGTTACCGCCTATGTGGAGCCTTCACTGGCGCAGGCGGCGGCGGATGACAAGTTCCAGTTCGAGCGCCACGGCTACTTTGTGGCCGACCGCAAGGACCATGTGCCGGGTAAACCCGTCTTCAACCGTGTCACCGGTTTGAAGGATAGTTGGGGGAAATAGTCGGCGATAACGGATCTGGGAGACTAAGAAATGGCCGAGCTCAGGGATGTGTTTGTTCCGGGAGGCATGCCCAGCTATACCTACCAAGATCGAAGTTCGTTAGATCTCGAAGGAAACTTGCAGAGCGCCCTTAGACGACTCAGAAAGTTCATTTCTGTTGCGGGACCTACGAAGTGTGGAAAGACTGTTCTTGTCCGAAAGATCATTCCAAAAGATAAGGGCATCTGGATTGAAGGAGGGCAAGTCTCCTCGATCTCTGATTTCTGGGGACAAGTACTAACGAATCTGGAAGTTCCATCAGCGATTACGCTGGCATCAAGCAAGAGCGTTGACTCGGCGTTCGAGACAGAAGATGTGGCGGGTTTCAAACCCGGTGGAATAGGGGCCGAAACCAAGAACAAACAGTCAGATAAGACCTCCCTCACACAATCCAAGAGTCGTGCATTCGAATCATCTCCTCCGAACACGGCAGTGGAGGCTCTCATCACCTCTAAGAAGACTCTGGTGATTGATGATTTCCACTATATCGACCAAGCCACACAACAGTCGGTTGTCCGAGGACTGAAACAGGCGGTCTTTGACGGTCTGCAAGTGGTGCTTATATTGATTCCTCATCGAATGCACCAGGCCGCAAAGGCGGAAATGGACGTTGATGGCCGCACGCACACGATAGAGATTCCGGAGTGGCAACCTAATGAGCTGTTCGCGATAGCCGACACGGGCTTTCGCGTGCTGGGCGTGCGAGCACATGCAAACACGATAACAACGATGGTTGACGAGTGCTTCAAGAGCCCCCACCTCATGCAAGATTTTTGCTCTCAGCTCTGTGATGATTCAAGGGTATACGAGACAAATACCGGTCCTCTGAAGACTCTCACCTTCCTCAAGGGCGAAGCGGAGTTCTTTACTCGCCACGCTAAGAATGCCGTGAATCCGGAGACCTTTCGGGCGATTCAGAAAGGTCCAGATCGGACAAACCGCCTTGAACGGAAGCTCAAAGGCGGCGGAACTTGTGACACCTATGAGGCTGTGCTAATCGCACTGAAGAATCTTGACGTCATGAGCCCTGTAAAGTGGGCCGACTTGCGGAAAGGGCTTCAAGAGATCCTTGTCGATGAACCACAGCAACACGAGATCACTCGCGTGCTAGAGAAGATGGATGAGATAGCGAAATCCCGACAAGGTGAACCGGTGATTGACTACGTTAAGGAGGAGCGGGAATTGCATTTGGTTGACCCATTCTTCCGTTTTTATGTTCGATGGGGTTCGATGGATCATTCGAACCGACCCAATTAAGGATGGTGACTATGAAAGCCACCTGGAACAACACCGTCATCGCCGAGAGTGACGACACCGTGCTGGTGGAAGGCAACCACTACTTCCCCGAGCACACGCTCAAGCGCGAGTACATCACCTTCAGCAACCACAAGACCACCTGCCCCTGGAAGGGCGAGGCGCACTACTACAGCCTGCTGGTCAACGGCGACATGCTGCCCGACGCCGTGTGGTTCTACCCCGAGCCCCGCCCCGACGCCGAACTCGTCAAAGGCCGCGTGGCCTTCTGGAAGGGCGTGAAGGTCGAGGAGTGATCTTCACGCCCATTGCCAAGACGCCGTCAACTCGCTAGAGTTGAACCCGCTCAGGGATCGCAGCCCCTGACCGCGTTGGGGCTTTCCCAACGCATAGCCGATACGTAATTTTCGTGGCGCCCGCCATACGAGTTATTCGTCAACGGGGATTTGCTTGTTTATTTCAAGTGAGTTCCCATGACCAAACCAAGCAGTCTCAAGAAACTTCGTCAGCGCGCTTTCCTGAAGCAGGGTTGCAGGTGCTATTACTGTGGCCTCCCCATGTGGGAAAACAATCCTGAACAGTTTGCACTCTGCCATGGCCTTCGACCCAAGCAAACGCTACTGCTCCGTAGCACCGCAGAGCATTTGGTCGCGCAGCAAGACGGTGGGGCCAATTCCCCCGACAACATTGTTGCGGCGTGCAGCTTCTGCAATTTGCATCGGCACAAAGGTCGCCCCAAAAACGCCCCCGATCCAGGTCGCTATAAAGCCATGATCTGCCGACGGATGGCACAAGGAAAATGGCACCCTGCCAACACCAGCCACATCCATCGGAGATGAGCCGCCGCAAGCACCACCACGTCTACGTGGTTGAACTCTCCAAAGACGTGCTGTACGAGCCGCGCTTTCGCAAGAACAACCCGGACTATGTGGACGGCAAGCCCTGCGTCTACGTGGGAATGACCGGGCTGGACCCGGATGTGCGCTTTGACAAGCACAAGGCCGGCATCCAGGCCAACCGCTTTGTCACCCAGTACGGCCTGCGCCTGCTGCCCGACCTGTACGAGGCCTTCAACCCCATGACGTACGACGAGGCGGTGGAGAAAGAAATCGAGGTGGGCATCGACCTGCGCTCGGCCGGCTTTGGCGTCTGGCAGGCGTAAGGCCACCGCCACATGCTACGCTTTTGATAGCTGCCAGCGCACACCCCATCAGCGCCAGAGCCCGTTTTATTCATAACTTTCTCTACCCCTGCACCATGCCCGCCCTCACCCTGCAGCCCGTCAATGCCAACGTGTACAGCGTGCACACGCCCGAGGGCGCGCACGTGGGCAACCTCAAGCGCGTGGGCGCGGTGTGGAAGTTCAAGGCCGTGGGCTACGACGCGGCGGGCCAGGTGGAGCCCGGCGGTGGGCCATTCACAGAGGCACACAACACCACGTTGGCCGCGCCCGATACCGCCGAGCTGAACGCCCGCCTGGGTACGGGCTGACACCCGGCCGCGGTAGCGGGGGAGGCGGCAGGTGCACTAGACTGCAATTTGTTACAAATTGGCCGGTCCCCTGTGCAGATTGATCCCACTTCGCTCATCGTCGTCAACGTTGCCAACCTGCTGGTCATGGCCACGGCGCTGCCCTTTGTCATGGGGCAGGGCCTGAGCCCGGCCGCCAAAGACGCGCGGATTTCGCTCTTCCTCAACGCGGCGGCGTGGATCTGCATGCTGGCCTCCAGCCTCTGGTACGGGCAGACGCCGGACCGCATTCTGTCCACCGTGGCCATGGCCCTGATCAGCCTCAGCCAGTGGATGATCTACCGCGCGCTGGAGAGCTGGCTCGGCCCGCGCCCGCTGCGCGGGCTGCTGTGGCTGCTGGTGTGGATCATGCCCGTGGGTTATGGCTTGAGCTTTTCCAGCTACGCGGTGCGCGTGGGCTGGGCCAACCTGCTGCTGGCAGCGCAAATGCTGATCGTGGCGCGCGCCTGCCTCTACCCCGCTACGCCCGACTTCGGCCGCCGCTCCTGGCGCTACCCGCTGGCCGGCTGCCTGGTGGTGATGGCGGGTTTCACGGCGGCGCGCGGTGTGCTGGGTGCCTGGTTCACCGAGCTCTACCCCTTCTTCCGCGCGCCCACGCCGGTGAACATTGCGGCGCTGATCGGCGTCAACATGTCGCTGGTGCTGGGCACCATTGCCATTCTGGCGGCCTGGCGCGAAGAGGCCGAGCGCCAGTTGCACAAGCTGGCCACCACCGACGGGCTGACCGGGCTGTTCAATCGCCACGGCTGGACGGTGCAGACGCGCTACCCGCTGCGCCAAGCGCAGCGCCACGGGCACCCGCTGTCGCTGCTGATGCTGGACCTGGACCATTTCAAGCGCATCAACGACACCCACGGCCACGAGGCCGGCGACAAGGCGCTGCAGTGCATGGGCCAGCTGCTGCAGCGCTGCCAGCGCGCGGGCGACGTGGGCGCGCGCGTGGGCGGCGAAGAGTTCTGCGTGCTGCTGCCCTACACCGACGCCGCGGCGGCGCAGGCCTTTGACGCCCGCCTGCGCGCCGAGCTGGCCGCCGCCGCGGCCGCCGCCGGGCTGCCCTTTGCGCTGGACTTCAGCAGCGGCCACGCACAGTACCGCGCCGCGGGCGAGACGATCGAGTCGCTGATGGCGCGCGCCGACGCGGCGCTGTACCGTGCCAAGAACGGTGGCCGCGGCCGGCTGGTGCTGTACGACAGCACCATCAGCTGATGCCCCGCCGGGGCCGTCTGCCGCCCGGCGGATGCCACGCGGGCCACGTTGCCTCTGCCGGGCAGATGCCAGGCCCGGGCTTGCGCTAAGCTCGCGCCCTTCCCCTACACACAACCCACACGCACCCCGCAAGGAACCGCCCCATGAAAAAACTCAACGTCACCCTCCAGCTGCAGATGACCGTGCCCGATGGCTGGGAGCTGGTGCAGACCTCCGAGGGCACACCGGTGATCCGTATGCCCGGCGGCACCTACCTCGACCTGGCCATCGAGCCGCTGTACGCCGCCGACCCCGAAGGCACCTGGAGCGGCACCGACAGCGACGACGAGCTCAATGAGTTCCTGGACATGGTGGACAGCGAGGAAGTGAGCTACGAGTTCGTGGCCGGCTAAGACGCCCTGAACCAATTGAGCCGGTGCCCCGTGCCGCGGGGCGCCAAGGATAATGGCAGCCATGTTGGCATCTCTCTTCCCCCTGGGTTGGCAGCACTATCTGCTGGGCGGTCTGTTGATCGGCCTGGGCACGGCGCTGCTGTTCGTCTTCACCGGTCGCATTGGCGGCATGAGCACGGTGTTTTCCAGCACGTGGTCGTATGTGGTGCAAGGGCCGTTCTTCCAACAGCCGCGCTTCACCGGCTCGCGCGGCTGGCGCCTGGTGTATGCGGCCGGCCTGATCGTGGGCGCGGCGCTGTGGTGGCTGGGCTTTACCGACGGCACGCCGCTGGGTACCAAAGTGCCGGCCTGGCAATTGCTGGTGGGCGGTTTCTTCGTGGGCTACGGCGCACGGCTGGGCAATGGCTGCACCTCGGGCCACGGCATCTGCGGCCTGGGCTCGCTGCAGTGGCCCTCGCTGCTGGCGGTGCTGACCTTCATGGCCACCGCCTTCCTCACGGCCAACCTGGCAGCGAGGTGGCTGGCATGAGCGTGCAACAGAATTCCCTGCCGCGCGCGCTGGCCACGCTGGCCGCGGGTGCGCTGTTCGGCTTTGGCCTGTCACTCTCAGGCATGGTACGGCCCGAGGTGGTGCTGAGCTTTTTGCGTTTCTCGGACTTCGGCCTGATGCTGGTGATGGGCGGCGCGGTGCTGGTGGTGCTGATGGCCTACAAGGGCGTGCCGCGCCTCCTCAAGCGGCCGCTGCTGGGCGACATCTTCCACACCCACCCGAGCGAATGGAACCGCGACACGCTGCTGGGCGCGGCGCTGTTTGGCGTGGGCTGGGGCCTGTGCGGCGTCTGTCCCGGCCCGGCCATTGCCGGCCTGGGCACCGGCAACCTGGACCTGCTGTGGGCACTGGGCGGCATTGCGCTGGGTGCGCTGGTGCAGGGTCTGGTGGCCAGCCGCAAAGCGCGCTGAGACGCGCCCACACCCCCGGGGGCAGATTGCGGCGCCCCCTCTGCCCTCCTACACTGCGGCGACACACATCAAGGAGGACAGGATGGACAAGAAATTCAACCCGGTCGGCTGGTTCGAGCTGTACGTGAACGACATGGCGCGCGCCAAGGCCTTCTACAGCGCCATGCTGCAGCGTGAGCTGGCCGACCTGCCCGGCGCGCCGGGCATCGACATGCAGATGGCGGTGTTTGCGCAGGACATGAACGTCTCGGGCGCGTCCGGCGCACTGGTCAAGAGCGGCACACAGACGCCGGGCCGGGGCGGCACGCTGGTGTATTTCAGCTGCGTGGACTGCGCTGCAGAGGCCGCGCGCGCCGCTGCGGCGGGCGGCAAGGTGCTGCAGCCCAAGACCAGCATCGGCGAATATGGCTTCTACGCCCTGGTGCAGGACACCGAGGGCAATGTGATCGGCCTGCACTCGCTGCAGTGAGGCGCCATGGCCTATGACGCCCACTTGGTGGACCTGATGCGCAGCGCGCTGCGCGGCCGCCACCGTTTCATCGAAAAGCGCATGTTCGGCACCTGGTGCTGGCTGCACGAGGGCAAGCTGGTGTGCGGCGCCGGCACCGGGCGCTACCTGTTCCGCGTGGGCAAGGCGCAGGAAGCGCAGGCCCTGGCCCGCCCCGGCGCCACCCGCATGGAATCGGCCGGCCGGGCCATGAGCGGCTTCATCTGGGTGGACGCCGACGCCGCACTGGACGAAGGCCTGCAAGACTGGGTGGCGCTGGCCCTGCGCTGCGTGGACAGCCTGCCGCCGAAGTAGCGCCACTATTGAGGGCCGCGCCAGACAGGGCGGAACCCCTACCCTCTGGGGTAAACCCCCATTCGAATAACCCTGTTGAGTGCCGAAGTATTGTTGGACTCGTCCCCCGACGAGGCGGCCAGCGGCAGCGCATGGCCGCGATCTGGCCCCACGCGCCCGTGGGCCAGGCCCGCATAACAACGAACAACAAAGGCACATCAATGGGATTCATCAACAAACTCAAGGTCATCCAGCGTTTTGCGTTGCTGGGCGCCATCGGCCTCGTGCTGTGCGTCGCCCCGACGCTGCTTTTCGTGCGAACGGCGTACCAGAGCATGGAGAGCGCCAAACTGGAGGCGCAGGGCATTGCGCCCACCCGGCATCTGCTGAAAGTGCTGCAGCTCACACAACAGCACCGCGGCCTGAGCGCCATGGTGCTGGGCGGCAATGCGTCTGCGCAGGCGGACCGCCGCACCAAGCAGGCCGAGGCCGACAAGGCCTACCAGCAGCTGGGCGCGGTGATCGAAGCCGACATCCACGACAGTGTGCTGCGCAACGAGTGGCAGGCCGCGTTGAAGGACTGGAAAGCGCTGAGCAGCCAGGTGGCCGAAGGCAAGCTGCTGCAACCGCAGAGTTTTGCGGCGCACACCGCACTGATTGGCAAGCTGCTGGAGTTCATCGACCACCTGGCCGACCACTACGGTCTGTCACTGGACCCCGAACTGGACAGCTATCAGCTGATCCAGTCCACCCTCTACGCCTTGCCGATCCTGAGCGAGGAGCTGGGCAAGTCACGCGCCCGCGGCAGCAGCATGCTGGCCAACAAGATGGCGGCGCTGGACGAGCGCGAGTCGCTGGCCATCTACATTGCCCGCGCCGGCGTGGAACAGGAGCGCATGGTGAAGGCCTACCGCAAGGCTGCCAACGCCAGCCCCTTGATCAAGCAGGCGCTGGACCAGCCGATGCAGGAGGTGCAGGCGCTGACGCAGCAGGCGATCAAGCTGGCGACGGAGCAGGTGATCAATGCCGAGGAGCTGTCGTATGACCCGGCAGGCTACTTCACTCAGTTCACCAAGGCGATCGATGCGCAGCTCAAGCTGAACGACGCGGCCATGACCTTGCTGGGCCAGATCCTCGACGACCGCGCCAATGGCCTGCAGCGCGTGCTGCTCACCCTGCTCGGGGTGCTGCTGGTGCTGGCCGTGCTGGGGGCCTGGGTAGGCCTGATGGCGGCACGCTCGATCACGCGGCAGCTGGGCGGTGAACCGGACGAGGTGATGGCAATCGCGGATGCGGTGTCCAAGGGAGACCTGAGCACGCCGATCCGGCTGGAAAACCGCTCGCACGCCAGCATCATGGCTGCAATGGCCGCCATGCAGGCCTCGCTGCAGAAGGTGGTGGGCACGGTGCGCCAGAGCTCGGAAGCGCTGGCCTCGGCCAGCAGCCAGATTGCCCAGGGCAACCAGGACCTGAGCGCGCGCACCGAAAGCCAGGCCAGTGCGCTGGAAGAGACTGCCGCGTCGATGGAAGAGCTGGGTTCCACCGTGAAGCAGAACGCCGACAACGCCAAGCAGGCCAACCAGCTGGCACAAAGCGCCAGCACGGTGGCCGTCAAGGGCGGTGAAGTGGTGGCCGAGGTGGTGGACACCATGAAGGGCATCAACGAATCGAGCCGCAAGATCAACGACATCATCAGCGTGATCGACGGCATTGCCTTCCAGACCAACATCCTGGCGCTGAATGCTGCGGTGGAAGCCGCGCGTGCCGGCGAGCAGGGCCGCGGTTTTGCCGTGGTGGCCGGTGAAGTGCGTTCGCTGGCCGGCCGTTCCGCGGAAGCCGCAAAGGAGATCAAGCAACTCATCACCGACAGCGTGGAGCGCGTCGAGCAGGGCAGTGCACTGGTGGACCAGGCCGGCAGCACCATGAACGAAGTGGTCACCAGCATCCGCCGCGTGACGGACATCATGGCGGAGATCAGCGCCGCCAGCGCCGAGCAGAGCGCTGGCGTGGCCCAGGTGGGCGAGGCGGTGACGCAGATGGACCAGGCCACGCAGCAGAACGCGGCACTGGTGGAAGAGATGGCCGCTGCTGCCGGCAGCCTGCGTAGTCAGGCACAGGAGCTGGTGCAGGCGGTGGCGGTGTTCAAGCTGGCGCAGCACTGACGCCCACGGGCCACTGGCGCTGCGGCGGCCGGCTTCACCGGCCGTTCATACTTCTTTGCACTCAGCCTACCGGCGCGACACATGCGCTGGCTAGGCTTGCTCACTGTCTCAACAACCGGAAGTGACAGTGAAGAAGATTCTTTGGCCCCTGCTGATGCTGGCCCCGCTGACGGGCTGGGCACAGAGCGACACGCCCCCTGCCCCACCGGACGGTGAACGCGCCGCGGCCACCTCGGTCAGCGCGCTGGGCTACGGCGGCGCCGGCGGCAGCTACCAGGACATGCTGGTGCAGCTGCGCGACAAGCTGGCCCTGACACCCCAACAGCAACCGCTGTGGCGCGCCTATGAAGCCAAGGTGGACGCGTACAGCGGCCAGTACGCCCGCGAGCGGCCGGTGCTGCCCTCGGCCGAGGAAGCAGCGCCGCAGCAGCTCGCCCGGCTGGTGCAGAACCAGCAGAACCGGCTGGCGGCGCTGGAAGAGCTGGAGCAGGCCGCTCGCACGCTTTATGCCGCGCTGGATGCGCAACAGCAGAAGACGGCGAATCATTCCCTGCTGAGCACCGTGCCCACCTTCGGCGGCGGTCGGGGCGAACCGACAACGCAGAGCCAGCGCGCCAGCGGCGAGCGGCCCCGAGGCGGCCCAGGGGGCGGCGGCATGGGTGGCGGCTGGGGCGGCAGCCGCTTCTGACCCGCTCTCTGAAAGGAAAACCGGATGAAACGAATTCTTGTACTGACCGCCGCCACGCTGGCGTGCGGTCTGGGCTGGGCTCAGGAACATGGGCGAGTGCTGTCTGTCACGCCGCTGGTACAGCAGGTGGCCGTACCGCGGCAGGTCTGCACCACCGAACAGGTGGCCGTGCAGCAACCCAAGTCGGGCGCAGGCGCGGTGATGGGCGCGCTGGCCGGTGGCGCCATCGGGAATGCGGTGGGCAGCGGCCCGGGGCAGGCGGCGGCGACCATGGCCGGCATCGTGGGCGGGGCTGTCGTGGGCGACCGCATTGAAGGCACGCCTGCGCCGCAGCTGCAGAACGTGCAGCGCTGCAGCGTACAGACGGTGTACGAAAACCGGGGCACGCTCTACACCGTCGTGTACGAGTACGCCGGCAAGCAGTACACGGTGCAGCTGCCCTACGACCCGGGCAAGACGATTGCCCTGCAGCTCACGCCCGCGGGCCTGGGTGCCCCCGCGACCAGCAGCGTGCCGGCCGCGCCCGCGACGGTGGTGCAGCCGGTCAGCGTGCAGACCACCCCGGTGGTGGTGGCGCCCTACCCGGCCTACTACTACGGGCCGCCGATCGACATCCGCCTGGGCTGGGGTGGTTGGAACTATTGGGGCGGGCCGCCGCACGGCCACGGCCCGCGCCACTGGCGCTGAGATCCTCCATGAGCCCGCAGCAACGCGCACAACTTGCGTCCCTGCTCCAGCAACTGGCCCAGACGCCGTCGGGACCGAAAGACGAGGAGGCAGCCACCCTGGTCGGTGTGGCCGTCGCCCACCGGCCCGACACGGCCTACCTGCTGGCACAACACACCTTGTCATTGATGCAGGCGCTGCATGCGGCGCACGCCGAGATGGCGCAGGTCAAACAGCAGATCGAACAGGTGCTGGCCACACGCACCAGCCACGTTGTCGAGACGCGGGCGCAGGACCATGCAGCGGCCGCCCGGCTGGCCGCCAATGCCGCCACCTACACGGCGCCATCTTCCGCCGCAGCGCCAGAGACCCAGCGTCCGACGGACCGGGCCTGAACGCCCACCGGCACCACGCCCTAGGACGCGGCACGACCGAGCGCGCGCATCTTGGTCTGCCACTTCTTCACGCCGGGATCGCCCAGCTTGTCGACCAGGCCGACCAGCGATTCATTGACCGGCGCAATGCCGACGAAGCCCAGGATGTTGCGCTCCAGCGATTTGAGGCTGTGGGCGCGGAAGTACCAGCGGTACACCAGGGCCGGCATGCCCATGGTGACCACCACGCGCGCGCTGCGACCGCTCAGCCCCTTGCGGCCGAAGGGGTTGCCGCCTTCGGCGGAAAAGGCAAAACCCGGCCGCGCCACCTGCTCCAGAAAGCCCTTGAGCAAGGCCGGCATGTCACCCAGCCAGAGCGGGAAGAACAGCACCAGATGCTGGGCCCAGGCGATGTCGTCCTGCGCCGTCTGCAACGTGGCCGGCAGTTCGCCGTGCTCCCAGGCCTGCTGGCTGCGCAACAGCGGGAAGTCGAGCTGGGCGACGTTGATGTAGCGCACCTCGTGGCCGGCGGCCTGCGCGCCTTCGGCATAGGCGTCGGCCAGCGTGTGGCACAGGTGCGGGGTGACGGCGTCCGGGTGGCCCTGGACCAAGAGGATGCGTTGGGCGGCCATGGTGTTCCTCCAGCGGTGACAACGGCCCGATGCTGGCACGGCACGGCCGGTCTGTCCACGCGGCAGATCAATGCTACTGTTTTGATAGCTGTTGGCGCATATCCCACAAGGGCGCAAAGCCAATTGGATGCCCCATACAATGCAGGTCCATTCTGACCGCACACCGCATTCCCGCATGAGTCCGACCGACACCCCCGAGTTCTTCATCGGCCGCGCCGAGCCTTTCGAACAGCAGTTTGACGCCTGGGCCAACCAGCCGCTGCTGCACTCGATGGAGCAAGGCGGCGTGAACTGGCCCAGCTCGTGCCGCAACGGCACCTGCCGCACCTGCATCGGCAAGCTGGAGGCCGGCACGGTGCGCTACGACATCGAGTGGCCGGGCCTGACGCAGGAAGAAAAGGACGAAGGCTACGTGCTGCCCTGCGTGGCCCACCCCTGCTCGGACGTGGTACTGCGCGAGGGCTACTGACGCCGCCCCGCGTCAGCGGGTCAGGCGTTCAGGGTGCCGCGCAACAGCTCGGGCAGGCGGTCCGCGCTCATGCGAAAGCCGCACGCCTGCGCGTGGCCGCCACCGCCCATGCTTTCGGCCAGCGGAATGCAGTCGTAGTCGCGCTGCGAACGCAGGCCGGCCTTCACCACGCCGTTGCCGGCGGCGCTCCACATCAGCGCAAAGGTGCCGCTCTGCTTGGACAGGATGTCACCCACCAGGCTGTGGAACATGCCGGGGGCGTTGACCATCAGCCCGGACACACCGTTGAAGACCAGCGGCTGCGCGCCGGCGGCGATGTCCGCGCACAGCTTGCGGTACTTCTCGTCCATGGCCGCGCCGCGGGCCATGAAGGCCTGCAACTGCGCGGGCGAGAAGGAGGCGATCTCGGCCCAGCGCTCGAAGGTCTGCGGCTCCATGTCGAGCGCGGCGAGGAAGGCAGCGCTTTCCTCGAACTCCCATTTCCAGATGTCGCGGTCCTCGATGTAGCGCACCAGGTCGGGCAGCGCGCGGTCTCGCTGGAAGAACTCCCAGGCCAGGCGCGAGCCGGACTTGCTCATGTCGAAGTGCACCACGCCGCAGCGGCAGGCGAAGCCGGTGAGCTTTTCCGCAGCGCTCTTGTGGTGGTCGAGCATGACGAGCTTGGCGACACGCTGCTCGATCTCGCGCATCAGCGCCACATCGAAGGAGAAGTCGAGGATGTAGACCGCACGGCCGTCAAGCGGCGGCAGGTCGGCCACGCTCTGCACATCGCCATGGTCAAGGCCATGGAGCTCAACGCGGCCCTCGTAATAGAGCCAGGCCGCCAGCGCGGCGGCAAAGCCGTCCGGGCAGCGGGCGTGGTAGAGGACGAGGGGATCGGGGTCGTGACGGTCAGGGGAGACTAACAGGGCCAACGGCAAAATCGTTTTTTTCATGGGTGCAGATTGTCGCTGTTCTGCACCGCCTCCGAGACCAACGCGCTCTGCGCGCTTGTGCTAGAGCTTGATCTTCACCGTCTTGATCTTGCGCGCCGGCGCCTTGGCCGGAGGTTTGCCACCAGGCCGGGGGCCGGCCTTGCGGGCCGGTGCCTTGGCCGCCGGTTTGCCGGCAGCCTTCGGCGTGCCCTTGCCCGTTGCCCTGGGCGCGCCCTTGCCGGGTGGTGGTGGCAGCGGCTTCTTCAGCCGGATCAGCCCTTCTTCGGCCAGTTGTTCCTTGCGCAGCTGGCGCTCGGCGTCGAGCTTCTTGCCTTCGGCCAGCCACTGGGCGAACTCGGCTGGCGTTTCCAGCGTGATGCGGCCGATGCGCGCAGCACGGAAATCGGCCAGCACCACCTCGGCGGCCTTTTGCAAATTGACACGCGCCCCCGGCAGCAGCGCGCCGCTCTTGCGGCCGATCTCTTCCAGCAGCTGTTCGTCACTCAAGTCCGCCACCGCATCGAGCTTGTAGCGTGCCGCCAGCTGGGCCGCGTAAGGCATCTTGAGGTAGTCCAGCAACTCCAACGCCACCTCGGTCTCGTCAAAGGCATTGCGCCCCACGGCACCGCTGGCGGCCAGGTTGTAGCCGCTCTTGGCGACGATGATGCGCGGCCACAGCATGCCGGGCGTGTCGTAGAGGTAGAAGTCGTCGGCCAGCGTGATGCGCTGCTCCATGCGGGTGACGCCGGCCTCGTCGGCGGCCTTGGCGGCGCGCCGGCCGACCAGGGTGTTGATGAGGGTGGACTTGCCCACGTTGGGGATGCCGCAGATCAGCACCCGCATGGGTTTGACCATGCCGCCGCGCGTGGGCGCGAGCTCATGGCAGGCGGTGATCAGTGCCTTGGCCGGCGCGGCCATGCCGGCGTCGAGTGCCACGGCGCGCGTCTTGGGCCGCGCGTTGTAGTGCGCCAGCCATTCGGCGGTGCGTTTCGGGTCGGCCAGGTCCTGCTTGTTCAGCACCTTGAGGGTGGGCTTGTGCGCGGTGAGCGAGGCCAGCATGGGGTTGGCGCTGGAGCCGGGCAGGCGCGCGTCGAGCATCTCGATGACCACGTCGATGCGCTTGATGCGGTCTTCGATCGCCTGCTTGGTCAGGTGCATGTGCCCTGGGAACCACTGGACGGCCATGGTGTTTTTCTTCTCTCGGTCTGTGAATGGACTGCATTGTGACGCAGGCGCGCGCCGCCGATAATCACTCCCCATGACGAACCCGACCCACCGCCCCTCGCGCCAGCGCGACCCAGCCGATACCGACCTGCTGATCAAGGGCGTCATGGTGGCGCTGATTGGCCTGGCAGTACTGCTGGCACCAGCCTTCATGGCGGCCAGCGAGCTACGCGCCACGGTGGCGGCGTCTTACCTGGTGGGCTGGTTTGCGTTGCTGCTCGGCGCCGCCTTCATCGCGCAGGCGCTGGTGCGGCACATGAAAAAGCGCCGCAAGGGCGGCGCTGGTCAGTGAGTATCGGGGGCAGTTGAACCGGGCCGGCTCAGGCCTTCTCGTCCAACAGGCGGCCCATCATCTTCTTTTCGGTCTGGATCACCTTGAGGTTGGCGTCGAAGGCGTAACCGGCGCTCTTCTGCTCCACCAGGTCCTTGTTCATGGCTTCGCCTTCGACCGGCGCGCGACGCACCTGGGCCGTGGTGCCACCGGGTTCGGTGCTCTGCTGCGTCACCTCCTGCCGGCGGAACTTGTCGGTCTGCACATTGGCAAGGTTGTGCGCCGACGCATTCATGCGCGTTTGTGCGGCGCTGAGACCGGTCTGGGCAATGGAAGTGGCGTTCATGGTGATGTCCTGCAAGGCTTATCGGCACTGTAACAAGCCACTTGCGGGCGGCAAAGCCGGAGTTTGTAACAATTCATATCCAAACCGCTGACCGCATGTCCGACACCGCTTCACCCCAACTGGCCGCCGCCGAGGCCCTTTTCAACGAACTGCAGGCCCGCGCCCAGGCCGCCGGCGTGACCCTGCGTCCGCCGCCACCCGCCCCCACCACCTGCTGCGGCCGCGGCTGCAACGGCTGCGTGTGGGAAGGCTTCTATGCGGCGGTGGATTACTGGCGCGAGGAGGCAGAGTTGCGGCTGGCGCCATGAGCCGGTAGCTCAAACAACTAGCCAAGGGTATTTCATCAGTAAAACAAGCCAAGAATCCCTTGCTGCCCCGGCTAGAATTTTCCCAATAACCATACAAAGGGAGGATGGAAATGCAAGGATACGCAATGCGTTTGCTGGGACGTGGCCTGCTGGTGATGCTGATGGCGCTGACGCTGCAAGCCCAGGCCCAGGCCCAGGAATCGAAGAACCTTGCGCCCGGCTTCACGAAGCGCGCGGCCGACTCCAAGCTGGTGGTGCTGCCGGCCGATCTGGAGTTGTTTGCCATCAGCGGTGGCGGCGTCACAGAGCCCAAGGCTGACTGGACGGAATCGGCCAGTAAGCACTTCAAGGCAGCGCTCGACAGCAACCGGCAACTGCTGGGCGCCAACGTGCTGCACATCGACACGCAGGATCTGGATGAGCTGGCCGAAATCAACGCCCTGCATGGCGCGGTCGCGCAGTCCATCTTCATCCACCACATGATGGGCATCTCGAAGCTGCCGACCAAGAACGACCGACTCGACTGGTCGCTGGGCGATGCCGTCAAGCCGCTCAAGGCCAAGACCGGCGCCGACTACGCCCTGTTCACCTGGATTCGCGACAGCTACGCCACAGCGGAGCGCAAGGTGGCCATCGTCGCGATGGCCTTGCTGGGCGTGGGAGTGGCCGGTGGTTCGCAGATCGGCTACGCCTCGCTGGTGGACCTCAACAGCGGGCGCGTGGTCTGGTTCAACGACCTGCGCCGCGGCAGTGGTGATCTGCGTGAAGCCAAGGAGGCGCTGGAAACCGTTGAGACGCTGCTCAAGGGTTTTCCGGCTCGGCGATGAGGCCCGTCAGCATCAGCCGCCGCGATGCGCTGCGTTCGGGCTGCCTGCATTGCCTGGGATGGGGTGGCCTGTTCAGCGGGCTGCCGGCACTGGCTCAAGATGCAACGCCGAATCCCGATGTAACCAACCCGGCACCGACTGGGACTGGCCTGCAGTTGCCCGCGCGTTTCTCGCGCCCGGCCCTCGACACCGACGAAGGCGGCCTTTGGGCCATGATGGACCGAGAAGAAACACGGCTGCGCCGCAGCCCTTTTCTGGTCCGCGACAAATCGCTCACGCAGTATGTGCAGGACCTGGTCTGCCGACTGGCCGGCGATCATTGTCCGGATGTACGTACCTACGTCGTGCGCACGCCGCTGTTCAACGCCACCATGGCCCCCAACGGCATGATGCAGGTCTGGAGCGGGCTGCTGCTGCGCGTAGAGAACGAGGCGCAACTGGCGGCGATCCTGGGCCATGAGATTGGCCACTACCTGGAACGCCACTCGCTGGAACGCCTGCGCGACGCCAAGGACCGCGCCGCTTTCGGCCAGTTCCTCGGCATGTTCGGTGCGGTCGGCGCGCTGGGCCAGCTCGGCCTGCTGGCAGGCTCGTTCTCCTTCTCGCGCGAGCATGAAACACGCGCCGACCGGTTGGGCATGCGCCTCATCCAGCGCGCTGGCTACGACGGTCGCCAGGCCGCCATGGTGTGGGACAACCTGCTCGGAGAGCTGAAGGTCCGCGGTGGCGAGGAAGCCGGCCGCCGCAGCCCGATGATGGCGACCCACCCACCCGCGGAAACCCGGCGCGACGACCTGCTTCAACTGGCCGGCAGTGTCAAAGGCAAGACCAACGCCCAGGAGTTCCAGACAGTCATGGCGCCGCACCGTTTTGGCTGGTTGCAGGACGAGATCAAGCGTGGCCAGTACGAGGAAAGCCTGGTGCTGTTCGACCGTATGCTCAACCAGCAGGCGACCGACGCCCAGCTGCTCTTTGCGCGCGGCGAGATCTATCGCCTGCGCGCCGGCGCGGATGACATGACCAAAGCGCTGGACGACCTGAGCCGCGCCGCCAGCCTGGCCCAGGCGCCGGCGCTGGCCCACCGCTCGCTCGGCTTGCTGCACAAGCAACGCGCGGACAAGGCGGCGGCGGTGCGCGCTTTCGAGCAGTACCTGAACGTGGCACCAGACGCCTCCGATGCCAATCTGATCAAAACCTATATCAGCGAACTCTCAACATGAAAAAAATCATTTCCCTGCTGCTCATCGCCGCGCTGGCGGGCTGTGCCTCGGTCGTCAAGGTGGAAGGCGAACAGACAGTCAACCAGCGCATGAAGGTCCAACTGACCGACGCCTGGAACAAACTACCGACCAATGCCCAACCCTATGAGTTGTGGACCCAGGAGGGCGTCATGCTGGATCAACTGCGCCTGTGGGCCGGCGTCAAGCCGGGCCAGAGCCTGTTGGCGATGCCCAGCAGTTCCTCGGGCCAGAAGGCGCCGCGCGTGCCGACCTACACCGCCGGTATGACGCCGGACCAGCTGGTCACCTTGTTCGAGATCATGTACTCGGTGGACGGATCGCTCGTCACCATGGAGAAAGTCGAGCCAGCCCTGTTTGCCGGTGAGAAGGGTGTGCAGTTCGAATTTGCCGTCACGCGCAAGGGCGATGACGTGCAAATGCGTGGCGTGGGCTGGGTAGCGGTGCGCAACAACGAGCTGTTTGCTGCCTCATTCGTCGCGCCGCGCATGGCCTTCTTCCCGCGGCTGCGACCGCTGGCCGAGCGCGTGGTGCAGTCGGCCCGCATCCAGGGCTGAGCTTCCTGCCTCGCGCGAGACAGCGGGGCAGACTCTCTGTGACTTGCAAAAGCGCCGGGGGCCTCTACAGTGGGTGAACGGGCATGCCTTCATCACTCGGCGAGGAGGAGGCTCGGCACACTGAAGGAAGACGTCCATGCGCACTGCAAGTCACCTCATCCTCGCCGGTCTGGCCGCGCTGCTGTCAGTGCTGCTCTGCGTCCCGGCGGCCGGTCAGAATGCGGGCACCGCCAGCCAACCGCGCCCGGCTCTAAGCCCGACGCCGGATGGCAAGTACCTGGTCGACGCCAACGGCAAGAAGCGGTTGCAGTACCTGGACGCCGCCCAGGCCTTCGTGCCGATGGTGACGGACGACGGGGCCAAGGCCCAGTCACAGGCGAACCGTGGCCCACTGGCCGCCAGCGGCCTGACCTTCTACCCCTGCAACTGCCGAGACGAATGCATCCGCTGGGATGCCAACGGCAACTGCGTCGGGACCTACCGAACCTGCGACATCTGCGTCAAGGGCAGCAACGACTAGCGACGGCTCACCCCTAGCTGCCGGCGCGCGGCAGCATGGCCATGGCGCGCGCCACTTCGTGCGCGCCTTGGGCGCTGCCGCTGCCGGGCACCATGTCGTTGCCGCGGTCGGTCACCTGCGCCAGCTGGGCGGCCAGCGTGCTGTCGGCGTTCTGATCAAGGCCGATCCAGGCGCCTTGCGTCATCGTGATGTGCGCTGCCTCCACGCTGCCGGCGCCGGCGCACAGCGTGGTGCGGGTGGGTGCGCCCTCGCTGGCCAGCACCAGCATGGCCGGCACCACGGCTTCGGGCTGCAGCGCGCGCAGCACTTCGGGCGGCATGATGTCTTCGGTCATGCGCGTGGCCGCGGTGGGCGCCAGGCAGTTGACGCGAATGTCGTGCTTGGCGCCTTCGAGCGCCAGCGTCTGCATCAGGCCCACCAGCGCCAGCTTGGCGGCGCCGTAGTTGCTCTGGCCGAAGTTGCCGTACAGGCCAGTGGACGAAGTGGTCATGACGATGCGGCCGTACTTCTGCGCCGTCATGATGGGCCAGACGGCCTTGGTGCAGTGCACCGCGCCCATCAGGTGCACGTCCAGCACGAGACGGAAGTCGGCCAGGTCCATCTTGGCGAAGGTCTTGTCGCGCAGGATGCCGGCGTTGTTGACCAGCACGTCCACCCGGCCCCAGGTGTCCATGGCCTGCTGCACCATGGTCTGCACGGCATCGAAGTCGGTCACCGAGGCGGCGTTGGCAATCGCCTCGCCGCCGGCAGCGCGGATTTCGTCCACCACCGCCTGCGCCGCCGTGGCGGAGCCGCCCGAGCCGTCACGCGCGCCGCCGAGGTCGTTGACCACCACCTTGGCGCCACGTTGGGCCAGTGCCAGTGCATGCTGCTTGCCCAGGCCGCCGCCGGCGCCGGTGACGATGGCCACACGGCCCTTGAAATCGATCATGCTGTCTCCTTGGAAATGCAGGTCTTCAAAGCCGGCAAATCTTAAGCCACGGCGCGCGGCGGCGCGGTCGCATGACGGACAGCGCCTTCAGTCGCCGGCGCGGCGCTTGAGCCAGCGCATCAGGCCGCCGACCAGAGGCAGCTTCTCGTACAGCTCCTCGGCCGCGTCCCAGTAGTCGCGGTGGTGGCTGATGCGGCCGTCCGGCGCGAGCTTCAGATGCGTGGCGCCGTGGATGACCTGCGCCTGCTGAGGGCTGAAGCGCCTGAAGCGGAAATGGAAGTCCCAGCTCAGCATGGCCTGGTTGCCCTCGACCACACGCGCCGTGATGACAAAACGCGGCTCGTGCAGGTGCTCGTACATGTGGCCGAAGATGCGACTGATGGCCGGCACACCCCGCACCTCGTTGAACGGGTCCTTGAAGTACGCGTCGTCGGTGTAGAACTCACCAAAGCGCTGCACGCTGTCAGGCGTGAGGGTTTCAAAGAAGACGACGATGCGTTCGATGGCGTGGCTCATGGCAGGCTAAGCGGTTCACAGACCGGTGAATTTTCGGACCAGCGGAAAGTACAGACGATAGGGCAGCAGGCGCAGCAGCTTGAGCCAGCGCGTGAAACGTTTCGGGTAGTGGATCTCAAACGCCCCGCGCGCCCAGCCGGCCAGCATGGCCTGCGCCGCCTGCTCAGGCGTGATGAGGGCCGGCATGCGGAACTCGTTCTGCGCCGTCAGCGGCGTCTCGACAAAGCCCGGGTTGACCACGCTCACGCCCAGACCCAATGGGTGCAGGTCGAGGTAGAGCGTTTCGGCCAGGTTGATGAGCGCCGCCTTGGTGGGGCCGTAGGCCAGGCTTTGCGGCAGGCCGCGAAAACCGGCCACGCTGCTGACCAGGCTGAGGTGGCCGCGACCGCGCGCGCGCAACGCGGGCAGCACGGCGTCGAGCAGGTACAGCGCGCCGAGGTAGTTGACGCGCTGGTGGACCAGCATCTCCTGCAGGTCGTAGTCTTGCGCGCGCTGCGCCTTGTAGTAGCCGGCGCAGTACAGCACGAAGTCCAGCGGCTGCCGCGCCTCGATCTGCTGCGTTGCCGCGCGCAACTGGGCCTCATCGGTCACGTCCAGCGGCAGCGCCACAGCGCGCGGCTGCCCTTGGGCATCGCGGCCCGGGTGCTGCGCCACCCAGTCGGCCAGCGCGTCGACATTGCGTGCCGAGACGAACACCGTGGCGCCCTGTGTATGCAGGGCCGAGGCCACGGCGCGGCCAATGCCGCTGGAGGCACCCACCACCCAGACCGTCTTGCCGGCCCACTGCGACAGCGGCGGATTGAAACTCATGGCGCGCGCTTCACGAAGGACAGCGTGACTTCGCCCAGCGTGATGCCGAACTTGCTCATGGTGGCGCGGTTGAGCATGACGCGATCGTCCATCAGGTACATCCAGTCGTCGAACTGCACCTCGATGATGCGGCCGTCCACCGGCAGGCTGAGGGTGTAGGCCCAGTAGAAGGCATTGCCCTGCTCCTCCCCCTGCGCCACACCCACCACGTCGTCGGCACGGCCGCTGTAGCGGCCCTGGCCGTTGCTGCCTGGTTCGCGCTGCAGGCGCCAGATGCGCTTTTGCGTGCTGCCGTCGGAGTAGGTGAAATCTTCGTCCAGCACGCCGACTTCGCGCCCCGGCTCGCCCTGCCAGCGGCAATTCATCACCACGGTGAAGCGCTTGACCACCTTGCCACTGCGGTCGGTGAAGACGCCATAGGCGTCGAGCGTGCCGTTGAAGTAGCGCCGCAGGTCGAGCTGCGGCTTCTCGTTGGCGTAGTCGGTGATCTTGGGGGCCGAACAACCGGACAGCAGGCCAGTGCCCAGCGCGGCCGAGCCGGCCAGCAGAAGACGTCGTTTCATGGGTTTCCTTTCAGACCCTCGGGTCGAATGAAGAAGCGGTACAGCAGGCCAGCGGCCACCAGCTTGAGGCCACAAGGCAGCAGGCAGTAGGCATAGCTCAGGGCCTGCAGCGCCTGCGGCTCGCGGGTGCCCGGCACATAACCGGCCAGGGCCAGCAGCGGCAACGCCAAGCCGGCGGCCAACGCGAGGTTGAGCTTGGTGGCAAAGGCCCACCAGCCGAAGTAGGCGCCCTGGGTCTGGCCCAGGTCGCCGGCGCGGCTGATCAGGCCGGCGAGCATGGCGCCCGGGAGCGCGAGATCGGCCCCCAGCGCCAGCCCCGACAGCATGCAGATGACGAGGAAAGGCCACGCATCACCCGCGCCCAGCGTGGCGGCACCGACAAACACCGCCACCGCCAGCCCCATGCCGGCCAGCCAGCTGAGCGCCAGGCCGAAACGGCGCACACCACGCAACCACAGCGGCATGGACAGCGCAGCACACAGAAAGTAGCTGCCGAGGAAGGCCGGCTCCAGCGCCGCCGGGGCCTGCAGCCGGTCCTGTACGAAGAACAGCACCAAGGTAGCCGGCACCGCGCTGGCAATGCCGTTGAACAGGAAGACCGCGATCAGGCGCCGGAAGTCAGCCCGCCGCCACGGCAACCAGATGGCGCCGGCTGGCAAGGCCGCGGCATGGGTCGCGGCCACCGGATGCGGCGCCTGCCGCCAGGCCAGCCAGCCCAGCACGAGGGCCAGGCCGAACAGCAGCACCATCAGCGGCAGCCCCAGCAGCACCGGCACCGCCGAGGCCAGCAGAACACCCACCAACCCCAGCCCTTCGCGCCAGGCCACCAGCCGGCTTTGCTGCACAGCGTCGCCGCCCAGCAGCGCGCCCCAGGACTGGTGCGCCAGCATGACGGCGCTGTAGCTGGCGTAGGTGAGCATCAGCAGCAGCGCCGCCACGGCCAGCAGAGGCGCCGTGTCCTGCGTCGGCGGAAAAAACAGCAGGCCGAAGCCCAGCAGCATCAGCACCGCCGCCGCAGCGACCCAGCGCAACACGGCGCGCGCCGAGCGCTGGAACAGGTGGTCAGCCCAGCGGCCGAGCAGCGGGTCGATCAGCGCGTCCAGCAGACGCGTGGCCAGCAGCACCGTGCCCAGCGCGGCCAGCGGCACATCGAACTCGCGCGCATAGTGGTTCGGCAGCAGCACGTACAGCGGCAAGGCCACGAAGGCCAGCGGCAGCCCCATGAGGCCGTAGCGCCAGGCCTGGCCAGTCGTGAGTGCGTGCGCGTGGCCCATAGGGCGTGGCTCAGTTGTTCGCCACGCTGCTCTGACCCAGCAGGGCCAGGCGCAGGCGCGGCTCGGAGGTGCGTTCCGACAGCCAGATGCCGAAGAACAGCGGTGCAAACTCGGCATCCGTGATCTCGGCTGTCAGGCGGCCGTTGGCGTAGAAGCGCGCGCCGCGCCCCGGCAGGTGCAGGCCTGTCAGGCGGTCGCCGCTGGCCACATCGGGGAAGGCGCGCTGCATGGCCTGCAGCCAGGCCTGGGCCTGCGCCTCACTGAAGTCGGCCTGGCGCCGCATCTCGTCGATGGAGCGCTGCGCAATGTCGCTGCCCTTGAAATTGCGCAGGTAGCGCAACTCCAATGCAAAACGCTGGCGCGCCAGCGCAGCCGGCGCGAAGCCCGGCTCCACCCACAGGCTGGCGTCGTAGACGTTGAAGCCCCAGAAGGTGAAACGCGAGGCGCCGGCCAGGCGCGGCTGCGTGAGTTCGGACGCCACCGGCGCCGGCGGCGCGAGTTGCGCGCGGACCGGCACATTCAAGCCAAAAATGGCTGTAGCGCCCACCAGAAAAGCGCGGCGCGCTATTCTTTCAGGAGCGTGAACTGCACCACGTCGATGTTCGCTTCGTCGAAGGCGGCTTCGCAATAGGCCAGATAGAACTCCCATAGGCGCATGAACCTTTCGTCAAAACCGAGTTGCAGGATGGCGCGGCGCTCAGCCAGGAACTGCCGGCGCCAGCGGCGCAGCGTCTCCGCATAGTCCGGGCCGAAGGCCAGTTCATCCACCACCTTCAGCCCAGCCGCTGCGGCCTGGCGGCGGAACTCGCTCGGCGAGGGCAGGCAGCCGCCCGGGAAGATGTACTGCTGGATGAAATCGGTGGAGTGGAGGTAACGCTCGAACAGCGCGTCGTCGATGACGATGCTCTGGATGCAGGCGCGGCCGCCCTGCTTGAGCAGCCGGCCGATGGATTCGAAGTAGGTGGGCCAGTACTCCCGCCCGACCGCCTCCACCATCTCGATGGAGCAGATGGCGTCGAAAGGGCCTTCGCTGATGTCACGGTAGTCCTGCAGCCGCAGGTCGGCACGTGCACCGGTACCCAGGCGTGCCAGGCGCTCGCGCCCGAAGGCCAGCTGCTCGGTGCTGAGGGTCACGCCCACCAGGCTGGCGCCGAACTCGCCGGTGGCCATCTCGGCCAACGCGCCCCAGCCGCAGCCAATCTCCAGCACGCGGTCGCCGGGCCAGACGCCGGCCATGCGCAGGGCACGGCGCACCTTGGCCTGCTGCGCCTGCACCATGTCGCCATCGAGCCGGCCCTCGAACCAGGCCGAGGAGTAGTTCATGGTCGGGTCGAGCCAGAGCCGGTAGAAGGCGTTGCCCAGGTCGTAGTGGGCGTGGATGTTCTTGCGGCTGTTGGTCCTGGTGTTGCGATGCAGCAGGTGGCGCACGCGGTAGAGCAGGCTGCCGAGCCAGCTGCCGTAGACCACGCTTTCGAGTGCCTGGCGGTTGCGCAGGAAGACGCGCAGCAGCTCGGCGAGGTTGGGCGTGCTCCAGTCGCCGGCCATGTAGCTTTCGGCAAAGCCGATGTCGCCCGACTTGAGGGCGGCACCGAAGACACTCCAGTTGTGCAGCGACAGACTGGCCGCCGGCTGCTCACCGCTGCCGAACTGCAGGACCGTGCCGTCGGGCAATTGCAGCGTGAGTGTGCCGTGGCGCAGGCGCTGCAGCAGCTTGAGCACCGAGCGGGCGTTGGCCGGTGCACCGCGCGGGATAGCCAGGGTGGGAGCGGTGGTGGTGTTCATGACAGGGACGAAGTGGGGGTGGAACGGGTGACGAACTCCGCCGGCGGCACCGGCTTGCTGAAGAAGGGCACGCGCTTGAGCCACAGGCGGCAGGCCTGCCAGTGGATGCGCGCGATGATGCCCAGCGTCAGCAGCGGATGGCTGAGCAGGGCTTGGCGCTGTGCCCGCGCGGTGTACGGCTGCAGCGTGCCGCTGACGCTGGTCTGCAGCAGCGGCCCCTGGGCGTCGTGCAGGTCGACACGCACCACGGTGCGCGGCTGGCCGTCGCGCTCGGTGCGCAGGAAGCGGAAGCGGTACTCGCCTTCGACGCGGCAGAAGGGCGAAACGTGGAACACCTTGTCGGCCCGCAGCTCCGCGCCGTCGCGCGGCTGCTCCAGCAGGTAGCAGTGCCGTTCGCCGAAGGTGTTGTTGACTTCGGCGACGACGGCGCGCAAAGAGCCATCGGCGCGGTGGCAGTACCAGAAGCTCACCGGCTTGAAGGTGTAGCCCAGCATGCGCGGGTAGCAGTGCAGCCAGATCTCGCCGTCGGCATCCGTGATGCCATGCGCGGCCAGCAGTTCCTCCATCCAGGCCAGCGCGCCGCCCTGCCCCGCGGGGCGGCCGTCGCCGTGATCGGCATCGAAAAAGCTCAGCCAGCCGGCGCGGTTGAGCGCCAGCGCACCGCCGCCCTGCGCACGCAGCGCGCGCATCGGCAGCATGAGAAAGAAGGTCGGGTAGGCAAAGGCATGGCGCGCCGGGCGCAGCCGGGTGTGGCGCACCTGGCCAAAGCCGATCAGGGGAACAGAGTCCGCATTCATGGGTACACCGGGCCCTGGTGGATGCCGGCCAGCAGTTGCTGCGCCACCGCCAGCCCGGCCTTCAGGCCGTCTTCGTGGAAACCGTAACCCATCCAGGCGCCGCAGTACCAGGTGTGCTGCTGGCCTTGCAGCTGCGGCATCACGGCCTGGGCCTGGATGGCCGCCACGTCGAACACCGGGTGGGCGTAGTCGAAATCGCCCAGCACCTGCGCGGAGTCGATCGCCTGCACCGGGTTGAGCGAGACGACGACCGGCTGTGTGAACGGCAGCGGCTGCAGCTTGTTGAGCAGGTAGTGCAGGCAGACGCGGCTGTGCTCCTGTTCGGTGGCCGGGGCGCGCTCGTAGTTCCAGGCCGCCCAGGCCCGTTGGCTGGCCGGCAGCACCGAGGCGTCGGTGTGCAGCACGGCGCGGTTGGGCTGGTAGCGGATGGCGCCCAAGGTGCTCGCTTCGAGTTCGGAGGGGCGGCGCAACAGCGCCAGCGCCTGGTCGGAGTGGGTGGCCAGCACCACCTCGTCGAAGCGCTCCGGGCCGTGGACGGTGAACAGCGTGACACCCTGCGCGTCGCGCTCGATCAGGCGCACCGGCGTCGCCAGCCGCTTGTCGGCAATGCCCGCGACGATCTTCTCAACGTAATGGCGCGCCCCACCGGTGACCGTCCACCACTGCGGCCGGCCGTTGACCTGGATGAGGCCGTGGTTGTGGCAGAAGCGCACCATGGTGGAGACCGGGAACTGCAGCATCTGCGCCGTGGGGCAGCTCCAGATGCAGGCCATCATGGGCAGGAAGTACCAGTCGCGGAACTCGGCGCTGAAGCGGTGCGCGTCGAGGAACTCGCCCAGCGGCTGCACCAGCTCGGCGTCCTGGCCGGCTTCGGCCAGGCGGGTGCACAAGGCGTTGAAACGCAGCACTTCGCGCAGCATGCGCAAGAAACGCGGGTTGAACAGATTGCGGCGCTGGGCGAAGACGGTGTTGAGCGTGGATCCGTTCCACTCCAGCGTGCGCCCGCCGGCCAGCGCGGCCTTGACCGAAAACGACATGTCGGTACGGGCCGTTTCCACCTGCAGCTCGTCCAGCAGCCGGATCAGGTTGGGGTAGGTGCGTTCATTGAAGACCAGAAAGCCGGTGTCCACGCCCCAGGTGCGCGGGCCCTGCGCCGTGGGCAGGGTCACGTCCACCGTGTGGGTGTGGCCGCCAAAGTAGTCACCAGCCTCGAACAGCGTGATGTCCGCCTGCCCACGCAGGCTGTGCGCCACGGCCAGGCCCGAGATGCCGGAGCCGACGATGGCAATGCGCCGCCGGCCGGGACGGCCCGCCGGCGTACCGCCCGGCGCTCTATCTTTGACATGGACAAACATGACTACAACCGGTTAGTATTAAACATTGATGCCAGATTAACTCGTTTTGTCCTAGACAAAACTGAAAATTGTGAAAGACCCTAGAGAACAGTCAGAATTGGCCCAGCCGGCCGTGGACAGCCTGCCGATCGCCGCCGTCGAGCGCGACACCGGCCTGTCCAAGGACACTCTGCGTGTGTGGGAGCGCCGTTATGGCTTCCCGCAGCCGGTGCGCGACACCTTTGACGAGCGGGTCTACCCGGCCGACCAGGTCGAGCGCCTGCGGCTGATTGCCCGGCTGCTCAGCAGCGGCCAGCGCCCCGGTCGGGTGGTGCCGCTGCCACTGGCCGAACTGCAGCAGATCGCGCAGGATTACGCACCGCCGGCGCACGCCGACCACCTGCCCAGCGCTGACCAGCAGCAGGTGCTGGCGCTGCTCAAGCAGCACGACGTGGCCGCGCTGCGCCGCGCGCTCAGCCAGGCTGTGCTGCGGCTGGGTCTGGGCCGCTTCGTGACCGACTTGCTGGCGCCGCTGAACGTGATGGTGGGCGAGGCCTGGATGCGCGGCGAAATCCAGGTGTTCGAGGAGCACATGTACACCGAGAGCGTGACCGCCGTGCTGCGCGGCGCCATCGGCAGCGCGCCGGTGCCGCCGATGGCCGGCCGCCCGCGCGTGCTGCTGGCCACCTTTCCGCAGGAGGCGCATGCCCTGGGCCTGCTGATGGCCGAGGCCATGCTGGTGCTCGAAGGCTGCGAATGCGTGTCGCTGGGCGTGCAGACCCCGGTGCTGGAGATCGCGCAGGCGGCTCAGGCCAACCGGGTGCAGATCGTGGGCCTGAGCTTCAGTGCCAGCGGCAACGCCAATCAGCTGCTGCGCGGCCTGCAGGAGTTGCGCGCCAAGCTGCCGCCCGAGGTCGCGGTCTGGGCCGGCGGCAGCCACCCGGCGCTACGCCGGCGCGAACTCGCCGGCATCACGCCAGTGCCGTCGCTGGCCGACATTCCGCCGCTGCTGGCGCAGTGGGCAGCTGAACACTGAGCCACTGCTCGATCAGGCGCGTGTCGTTGACGGTGCGCAGTTCGTCGTAGGCGGCCTGGGCCTCGGGGTAGCGCCGGCGCAGGTAATTGAGCCACTGCTTGAGGCGCCCGGCGCGGTGGCGTCGCTCAACGCGCGCGCTGACCAGGCGCCAGAAGTCCCCCAGCAGCGGCAGCAGTTCGGACCAGACCACCGCGCGGCCGTCCTGGCCCAGCGCCAGGCGCACCGCCAGCGCCAGTCCCGGGTCGGCCACCATGCCGCGGCCGAGCATCAGGCTGTTGCAGCCCGTCACGGCGCGGCAGCGCAGCGCATCGGCCACGCTCCAGATCTCGCCGTTGGCCACCATCGGCAGCGTCACCACACTACGGAGGTCGGCAATGCGCTCCCAATACGCGGGCGGCCGGTAGCCGTGCGCCTTGGTACGGGCATGCACCACCAGCTCGCTGGCACCGCTGTCGGCCATGGCCTGCGCGCATTCTTCGGCCCGACGGTCGTCGTTGAAGCCCAGCCGCATCTTGGCCGACACCGGCACATGGGCCGGCACCGCGCGCCGCACCTCGGCCACGATGCGCGCGATCAGTTCCGGCTCGTCCAGCAGCGCGGCGCCGCCGCCATGGCGGTTCACCACCTTGGCCGGGCAGCCGAAGTTGAGGTCCACCCCCGGCGCACCGAGGGCGGCCAGCGCCGCCGCGTTGTCGGCCAGCGCCACCGGGTCGGAGCCCAGCAGCTGCGGCCGCACCGGCACGCCAGCGGGCGTGCGGCCCTGGTTCAGCAGCTCGGGCACGATGCGCGTGAAGACACGGTCGGGCAGCAACCGGTCGGTGACGCGGATGAATTCGGACACGCAGCGGTCGACGCCACCGACGCGGGTCAGGATGTCGCGCAGCGTGCAGTCGAGCAGCCCCTCCATCGGGGCGAGCAGCAAGGTCATGAAGGTGATGGCAGAAGTCGTACGGTCGCCGGCCGGGCCGGGCACCACCGGGTGCGAACCGAGCGCCGCCCATGGCGCGGACGCCGATGATAGGCGACGCCCGGGCGACCCGGGTGCGACCGGCTCAGGCAGGCGAGGCCAGCGCGCCCAGGTTCTGCGGCAGCATGTCGCGCATCAGCCCCGTGGCACAGGCCTGCAGCCAGCGCTGCGACAGACGACACAGCAAGGGTTGCGGCTTGGCCGACGCCTCGACGGGCGCGGCGGTGGTCGATGAAGGCGTCTGGATCACGGCGTCGATCAGGCCGATGCCTTCCTTGCCCTGCAAGGTCATGGGCTGGATGCGGCGGTCGTCCACCTCCAGCACCGCCTTGAGTTCATCGACCCGCAGCGCCAACTCCTGCTCCTTGCCGCCTTCGGATTCGACCCGCACCACGATCAGCTGCCGCGCGTGCGCCGGGCCGGGCGCGGCGCCGCCCTGCGGCGTCACCAGCGGATGCAGGTCGATCACCGGGTAGGCCTTGCTGCCGACCTGGGCCAGGCCGACAAAGGGGCTGTGGATGCCGCCGGCGTTCACGATGCCGGCGTCCGGCGCCGCCAGCAGCACCTGGGAGGCCGGCAGGCCGAGCCAGTGGCCGGCAACACGGAAGGTCGCCATCTGCACCGCGTGCTGCGCGTCCACGCGCTCGCCGCGGTTGCCACCACGATCGCCGGCCAGACTGCGCGCACCGCGCGAGCCGGGCTGGCAGAGGTTGCGCAGCATGATGCAGCGCAGCCCGTGGTCGTAGCCGTCGCGGGCGCGGAACTCGCGGTAGCCGTTGCCGCTGTGGGCGCCGGCACCGTACAGCGCGCCGCCGATGTCGACGATGCGCTCACCCTGCAGCACCTGCATCCGGGCTGCCGCGTCGGCCAGCAGGTCCGCCTGGCCATGGCTGCACACCGGCGCGCCCGAGGCGTCGACAAAGGCCAGCAGCTCATCGGGGTGATCCCCCTCGCTGCAGTCGGCCAGGATGGAAGCCAGCTGGCTGGCGGCATCCCAGACGATGCCGATGCCGCCCAGCACCGCCCCGGTACCGGGGGCGCGCACCGCGGCGGCGTAGACGAAGGTCGGCTTGTCGCCGGAGAACTGGTTGGGCTCGAAGGCGCTGACGGTGTAGTCCTGGCTGGTTTCAAGCAGCAGGGTCTGCCGCGCCCACTCGCCCTGAACGAGCTGCCCCACCTGGTGGGCCTGCGCCGGCTGGGACACCGCCACCACGCGGCCCTGCCGGTCGAACAGAAACAGGCAGGCGTACACGGTGTAGAGCGAGTTGATGTAGGCCAGCACCGCGTCAGCATCCGCGCAATGGGCCTGCCCAGCCTGCAAGGAGGTTGCGAACTGCGGCGTGAGCGCCCACCAACGGCAGTCGTTGGCGCGTTCGTACAGGTTGCGATCCAGGATCTGCATGGCCAGCGAGGCGCGGTCCTGCATGTCGCGCAGCAGGGACTCGATCACCACATAGTTCAGATCCTGCAGCGTGCTGGTGAAAGCCTGCGCCGTCTTGTGTGCCGTGTTGCCGATCTCCGACAGCAGCGTGCGCGCAAACACGATGTCGCGCCCCTGGGCGGCGGCGCCTTCCGCGGCCAGGCGGTTGAGGTCGAGCAGGCCGTTCCAGACCGAGCGCTCCAGCGCCGACTGGATGACCGCCGCGTGGCGCGGGATGTCACGCAGCTTGTCCTCCAGCAGATCGGTGCTGTGTACCGCCTCCAGCATCAGCGGTGAGCTGCTGTGCTCATCGTCGTCATGGAAGGCCATGTCCAGCGGGATCATGGCCAGCCCGCGCCAGCCGGGGCCGGCATAACCCTGGAACACGTGGCCGTCGCGCACCACCAGCAGGTACTCACGCCCCAGGTAGCGCACCAGGCGCGCGCCGGTCTGATCGGCCTGCGGCAGGACCCAGCTCCGCGGCAGCTGCAGCGCGTCGCTGCTGCCGATCACCCTCCCCTGCGCATCGGCAATGGCCAGCACCGTACCGTGGCCCTGCTCGTCGCTGCCCTGCAGGGCATTGAAGATGGCCGGCATCTCGTCGGCCAGGCTGAACTGCAGGCACAGGACACCGAGCAGGGTGGTCCCGCTCATGACGCGGTGGGCGTAGACCAGGGTGGGCGTCTGCGCCAGCGCCGGGTCGGCACAGAACTGGTGGACAGCGTAGTGCTCCACGTAGGGTTCGTCGCTGGCCTGCACGGCTTTCAGAAAGGCCATGTCTTGCGGGCTGGTGGCCGGGGCGCCGTCGCGCGCCAGCAGGCTGGCACATAGCCGGCCCTCGGCGTCAAAGAGCAGGATGTCACCGTAGACCGAATACTTGAGCGCGTACTCACGCAGACGCGCCTGCACCGTCTCGCGCGTCAGGGCCTTGCCGGGCGTCAGGGCCTCCACCAGCACGGCATCGGTGGCCAGAAAGCCGATGTCGGCCGTGCGCTCGAACAGGTTGCGCACCAGGATGTCGATGCCGGTCTGCGCCTTGGCGCCCAGGTGCTCCAGTACATTGCGTACGCTGGCGGCTTCCAGCCCGGCCATCATCTCGCTGGACAGCGCAGCAAAGTCGCGGCGTGCCCGGCCAAGGTCGCCACCCGAAGAGGCCTCGGACGACAAGGTGGACAGGGAGGACAGCAACGCCAGGCTGTCCCACGACGACTCCACCCGCTGCAACTCCTGGCGCCGCAACTGCACGCGCGGCATGTAGCGGAGCAGACGCCCCGACTTGGAAGAGAAAAGGTCAACCATCCACACAACAAGCCATCGCTTGCCTCCTGCTGCCTGTCAAACGGCAGCCGATGCACGCAAGTTGTGCGCCAGCTCGTACCCCCACGCCGGGGCGCAGCGGCAGGCTGATCAAGGGGGAAGGGCCGCGGCGCGGCCTTGTCAGGCCGGCCGCGCACCGAAACGGGCGCAGCGCGCGCACCAGACAAGGCACCACACACCGCAACGGTGCAGGCGCCCCGGTCCGGACGCGGGCAGCAGGGAGAGAAAGGTCTGTGGCGCGCCCGCCAGGCAGCGCCAGCCGGCTCAGGCGGTGGCGCGCTTGAGGCGGATCTCTTCGAGCCGGAAACCGCCCACCGGCACGGTCTTGGCCGAGTTCAGCTCGCGCTTGAAGCCGGCCAGCTCGTGGAAACGCAGGGCGCGCTCGTTACCCAGCGGCAGCCAGACCGTGACCTGGGTGCAGCCCTCTTCGGCCAGCCCTTCACGGGCCGCGTCCCACAGCGCCAGGCCCACGCCCTTGTCCCAGTGCGCGGGCTGCACGTAGATCGCCCAGATCTCGCCCACCGTGGGCTTGGTGCCCTGGTCGCGTGAGCGGTCGTAGCCGACGAAGCCGATGATCTTGTTGTTCTCGTCCACGGCCACCTGCACCTGCGGCTCGCCGTATTCGATGGCCTCGCGCCAGAAGGCCAGACGGGCATCGGCGCCCTGCGGCTTGAAGAACTCGGCGGGGACCAGATCGCGGTAGATGGTTTCGCTGGTGCTGGCGTGGATGGTGGCGATGGCCTTGGCGTCGCGCAGCGTGGCGGGACGGATGGTGAAGCTGGACATGGAGAACTGACTCTGGAAAAACCGTGCGGCCAAGGTCGCCGCAAAAGACAAGCGGGCGATAATAGCGCACGCGATGCCCCCACCCCCATGACGAACGACACGTCCCAGAAATCCCTCGCCCAGCTGGTCGAGGAACTGCGCAGCTACCAGGCCGAGCTGGAGGCACAGAACGAGGCATTGCGCTACAGCCGCATCGCCGCCGAAGGGGCTTCCGAACGCTTCGAATCCCTGTTCTCCAATGTGCCGCTGGCACTGATGGTGGTGGACGAGCTGGGCATGGTGCTGCAGAGCAATGCCATGGCGCTGCAACTGTTCCGCCCGCGCGAATTTGATCCGCCGCTGAACTTCCTGCTGCCGCTGGTGGACGAAGTGCACCTGGAACGCGTCGGCCGCTGCTTTGACGCCGCGCGGCGCGACGGCCGCGGCGAGGTGACCGAGGTGGTGTTCCTGCGCGGCTCCGAAGGCACCATGACGGGCGACCTGCACATGGCGCGTATCGAGTACTCGCAGGACGACGAGATGGCGCACTTCATCTGCGCCATCATCGACCAGGGGCCGCTGCTGGCCGAACGCCACGCGCTGCAGGAAAGCGCCGAGGCGCTGCGCCAACGCAACGAGGAACTGCGCCTGAGCGAGAACCGCATGGCGGCCATCATCAATTCCTCGCTCGACGCCATCGTCTGCGTCGATGCCGACCAGCGCATCTCGGTCTTCAACCCGGCCGCCGCCGCGCTGTTCCAGTGCCCGGCCGAGCAGGCGCTGGGCACCTCGCTGGCGCGTTTCCTGCCCGAAGCCCTGCCGGCGATTGCCGCCACTGAAGCTGCGACGCACGCCTCGCTGGGCGAACTGGCCGGCCAGACCGCCGCCGGCGCGCCGCTGGCACTGGAGGTCAGCGTCTCGTGCGAACGCCACCCGCAGGGCAACATCACCACCGTCTTTGCGCGCGACCTGACCGGCCGCAAGGCGATGGAGGCGCAGCTGCGCGAGTCGCACAAGATGCAGGCCGTGGGCACCATGGCCGGCGGCATTGCGCACGACTTCAACAACATCCTGAGCGCCATCCTCGGCAACGTGGAGCTGGCCAAGCAGGACGCCGGTGCCGGCTCGCCGGCGCTGGTCAGCCTGGGCGAAATCGAGAAGGCCGGCCGGCGCGCACGCGACCTGGTTCGCCAGATCCTGACCTTCAGCCGCAACGAGGCGCCGACGCGCCAGCCGGTACAACTGGCCGAACTGGTGCAGGAATCCAAGCGCCTGCTCAAGGTGACGCTGCCACCCCACATCAAGCTGTTGACGCAGATCGACGTCACGGCGCCGGCCGTGCTGGCAGATGCCACCCAGGTCGGCCAGGCCCTGGTCAACCTGGGCACCAACGCCATCCACGCCATCGGCTGTGAGCGCGGCACGGTGCGCATCGAACTGGGCCAGGCCACACTCGACGCTGCCCAGGCCGAGGCGCTGGGCCTGAACGCCGGCCTCTACGCCACCGTGACGGTGCGCGACACCGGCAGCGGCATGTCGCCCGAGACGCTGCAGCGCATCTTCGAGCCCTTCTACACCACCAAGGAAGTCGGCCGGGGCACGGGCCTCGGGCTGGCGGTGGTGCACGGTGTCATGCGCACCCACATGGGCACGGTAGACGTGCAGAGCACGCCCGGCGTAGGCACAGCGCCTTCACGCTCTACTTCCCCGCCCTCACGGAAGAGGTGGTACCGCTGCCGCCGCCCGAGCCGCCCAAAGTAAGCCGCCAAAAGAGCAGTGGCGGCGGCCGCGTGATGTACGTCGACGACGACCAGGCACTGGTGTTCCTGGTGCAACGCGTGCTGACGCGCCAGGGCCTGCAGGTCCGCACCTTCCATGATCCGCAGCAGGCGCTGGCGGCGCTGCGCGACGATCCGCTGGGCGTTGACCTGCTGGTGACCGACTACAACATGCCGGGCTTCAGCGGTGTCGATCTGCTGCGCGAGGTGCGCGCCATCCGCCCCGAGCTGCCGGTGGCGCTGGCGTCGGGTTACGTCACACCCGAAATTGAACAGAGCGCGCGCGAAGCTGGCGCCCGCGCCCTGATCCACAAGCCCAACGACGTCGACGAGCTGTGCGACACGGTGCAGCAGTTGCTACGCGGCGCCCCCACCGATTCGCCGCTCTGATGAGCCTGCAAGGCATCGCCCTGCTCCATGCCGACGACGCCCTGCTGGCGCTGGACAAGCCGGCTGGCCTGCTGTCGGTGCCCGGGCGCGGTGAGGACAAGCAGGACTGCCTGAGCACTCGGGTGCAGCGCTTCTACCCGGACGCGCTGATCGTGCACCGGCTCGACATGGCCACCTCCGGCCTGCTGCTGATGGCACGCGGTGCCGACATGCAGCGCCGCTTGAGCATGGCCTTTGAGGCGCGGGCCGTGCATAAGCGCTATGTGGCGGTGGTGGCCGGCCATGTGCCTGCCCCGGACGGCGACGGCTGGGGCGAGATCAACTTGCCGCTGCTGACCGACTGGCCGAACCGCCCACTGCAGAAGGTGGACGCCGCGGGCAAACCCAGCCTGACGCGCTGGCGCGTGCTGGCGCACGAACAGGATGCCGAGGGACGGCCGCAGACCCGGCTGGAACTGGAACCCGTCACCGGCCGCTCGCACCAGTTGCGTGTGCACCTGCAGGCCATCGGCCACCCCATCCTGGGCGACGCGCTGTATGCCACCGTCGAAGAACAGGCACGCAGCCCGCGCCTGCTGCTGCACGCCAGTGCGGTGACCCTGCCGCACCCGCTCTGCGGCGCGATGCTGGAACTGGAAAGCCCGGTGCCGTTCTGACGAAATGCTACAAAATCGGTAGCTGCGAGCACATACAGGATAAGTGCTCAAGCCCGATTTGATGCCTGAATCCGGAGACCCGCATGACCGCTCCCCATCTCTACATCCTCACCGGCGCCTCGCGCGGCATGGGGCGGGCCATGGCCCGCCAACTGCTGCAACGCGACCATGCACTGCTGTGCATCGCACGCCGTGAGAACGCCGAACTCGCTGCCGAGGCACAGCAAGCCGGCTGCCGGCTGGAGCAATGGCCGCTGGACCTGGCGCACAGCCGCGAGGCCGCAGCCATGCTGCGCCAGTGGCTCGGCCGCCCCGACAAGGGGTACGCCAGCGCCACGCTGATCAACAACGCGGGTGTGATTCCGCAGATCGCACCGCTGTCGGCGCTGGACCCGGATGAGCTGGCGCCCGCGCTGCGCGTCGGGCTGGAAGCACCGCTGCTGCTCACCGCGGCCTTCCTCGGCGCCACCGAAAGCTGGGCCGTGCCGCGGCGCGTGCTCAACATCTCCTCCGGCCTGGGCCGGCGACCCATGGCCTCGCAGGCGACCTACTGCGCCGCCAAGGCCGGCATGGACCATTTCACGCGCTGCCTGGCGCTGGAGGAAGCGCGCAAGCCCAACGGCGCCAAAGTGTGCTCACTCGCCCCCGGCGTGATCGACACCGACATGCAGGTACAGCTGCGCAGCGCCGATGCAGCCGGGTTTCCCGACCGCGCGCGCTTCGAACAACTCAAGCACGGCGGCCAGCTCGACAGCCCCGAGACGGCAGCGGCCAAGGTGCTGGCTTTTCTGGCCCGCGCCGACTTCGGCACCGAGCCGGTGGCCGACGTGCGCGGCTGAGGCCCGGGGCGGGCCAGACCGCGCTACCGAGTTAGGCCGCGTTGAGCATCTGGACGATCTCGTCCTTGAGCTTCAGGCGCTGTTTCTTCAGATCTTCCAGCGCCTCATCGCTCATGACGCCACCGCCGGTCTCGACTTTGGCGATGGTGTGGTTGACCTCGTCGTACGCGTTGTACAGACGCGCGAAGTGGTGGTGCGTCGTCTTCAGGGTATGGATCTTGTCCTTGAGCTGGGGAAATTCGTGGGTGATGTCGTGCTTGAGCAGATCCATGCGGTGTCTCCGGTTGTGAACGTTTCCAGTCTAGGGAACTGAGCGAAGCAAGTCATGATCCAGATCAATTTTCTGCGGCACCGCCCCCGCAAGCGCAAGGCCCGGCACTAAGATGCCGGGCATGAACCGTCGCCAACACTGGAGCCTGAGCGCCAAGCTGACCCTGGTCGGCACGCCTTTCCTGTTGCTGGCGCTGCTGGCCACGGCCGCCACGTTATGGGTGTCGTGGCAACTCGACGGTGGCGCAGCGGCCGTCAACGAAGCCGGCCGCATGCGCATGCAGGCCTACCGCCTGTCGCTCTCGCTGAGCACGGGCGAGCAACAGGCCGTGGCGGCCCAGGTGCGCGAGTTCGAGGACAGTCTGGCCGTGCTGCGCCACGGCGACCCGGAACGGCCGCTGTTCGTACCCTGGGACGAGACGGTGCAGCAGCGCTTCGCCGTGATCGAACAAGACTGGCAAGCCTTCCATGCACTGACCACGGCGCCGAACGCACCCGACGTGATCCGCGAACGCACGATTGCCTTCGTGGCCCACATCGACGCCTTCGTGCGCAGCATCGAAGCGCACATCTCGCACTGGACCGCCATCCTGCACCTGCTGCAAACCACGATGATGGCCATGGTGGTGTTCGGTGCGCTGGCGCTGCTGTAAGCCGGCCACCTGTTCGTGCTGGAGCCGGTGGGGCTGCTCAAGCGCGCCATCGAGAAGATCCAGGGCGGTGACTTCGATGCCCGTGTGAACAAACTCACACGGGACGAATTCGGCACGTTGGCCGAAGGCTTCAACGGCATGGCCGAACACCTGCAGTCCATGTACCGCAACCTTGAAGCCAAGGTGGCCGAAAAGACCGCCGAGCTGGAAGAAAAGCGCGAGCGGCTGCAGAGCCTGTACGAAGTCACCACCCTGGTGGCCCACGCCACCACGCTGGAGGAACTCGCGCAGGGCTTTGCGCGCAGCGTCCTGCGCATCGCGCATGCCGACGGCGTGGCGCTACGCTGGTCTGACCAGGCCAACCAGCGCTACCTGATGCTGGCTGCGCAGGGCCTGCCCACCGACATGGTGGAGGCCGAACACTGCATCCACAAAGGCGACTGCGAATGCGGTGCCGCCAGCACACCGACTGGCCTGCGCGTCATTCCCATCCATGCCATGGGCGAACCGCAGGAGCGCCTGTGCGGCAAGGCCGGCTTCGAGACGCTGGTCAACATCCCGGTCTACCTGCATGAACGCCTGATGGGCGAGGTGGACCTGTTCTTCCACGCCAAGATCAGCCTGTCCGACGCCGAGCGCTCGCTCTACGAAGTGCTGGCCAGCCACCTGGCCAGCGCGATGGAGAACCTGCGCCTCAACGCGCTGGAGAAGGAGGCTGCCGTGTCGCAGGAACGCAACCTGCTGGCACGCGAGCTGCACGATTCCATAGCCCAGTCGCTGGCCTTCCTCAAGATCCAGGTGCAGCTCATGCGCGACGCCCTGGCCAGCGGCGACCGCCAGGCCATCGAGCAGGTGCTGGAGGAAATCGACACCGGTATGCGCGAAAGCTATGGCGACGTGCGCGAACTGCTGCTGCACTTCCGCACCCGCGCCAGCGCCGAGGACATCGAGCCGGCGCTGGCCACCACGCTGCGCAAGTTCGAGCACCAGAGCGGCCTGCCGACCCACCTGAAGATCGAAGGCCACGGTCTGCCGCTCAACCCCGACCTGCAGATCCAGGTGCTGCACATCGTCCAGGAGGCGCTGTCCAACGTGCGCAAGCACGCGCGCGCCTCGCAGGTCTGGGTGGACGTGCAGCAGCAGCCTGAATGGCGCTTCGAGGTGCGTGACGACGGCGTCGGCTTCGCGCACCCCGAAGGCGGTCTGGACGAAACCCACGTCGGCCTGCGCATCATGAGCGAACGCGCCGAACGCATCGGCGCACGGCTCGAAGTCCTCTCCACGCCGGGGCGCGGCTCGTCCGTCGTGCTGACCCTGCCCTCCACCCTCGTCGCCGCCGCGCCGGCTGCCGCGGCGCTGTCCGCCTGAGCCCATGCCCTTGTCTTCGCTCCCCCCGATCCGCATCCTGGTCGTCGACGACCACACCCTGTTCCGCCGCGGCCTCATGGCCCTGCTGGCACGCGAACCCGCCTTCGACGTGGTGGGCGACGCCGCCGACGCCGGCGAAGCCCAGCGCCGTGCCCAGGAACTGCAGCCCGACCTGATCCTGCTCGACAACCACCTGCCCGGCGTGCGCGGCGTCGACGCCCTGCCCTCGCTGCGCGAGGCCGCACCGGCGGCACGCGTGTTGATGCTGACCGTGAGTGAAGACGAACAGGACCTGGCCGCGGCACTCAAAGGCGGTGCCGCCGGCTACCTGCTCAAGACCATCGACGGCGACGCGCTGGCCTCGGCCATCCGTCGCGCCATGCGCGGCGAGCACGTGGTGGCCACCGAGATGACCGGCAAGCTGGTGGCGGCCCTCAAGGGCGACGTGCCTGCCGTCCCGCCTACACCTGCCGCCGCCCTGCTGGCCCAGCTCTCCCCGCGCGAGCGCGACATCCTGCGCGGCATCGCGCGCGGCGCCAGCAACAAGGAGATCGGTGCCGAACTCGGCATTGCGGAAACCACCGTCAAGATCCATGTGCAGCACGTGCTGCGCAAGCTCGACGTGAGCACGCGCGTGCAGGCGGCTGTGCTGGCGGCGAATGCCGGGGTGAGTTGACGGGTAGCTCGCGGTCAGCGCCAACCTCTCAAGAATCCTCAAAGAGCTGGCATTCATCACCCATTTGAGGGATAGACGACTCGTAGCACGACAGCTACGATGCTGCGGTGTTCATTGCTATGTTTAGTAGAGCAAACTATCCAACTGGGATAAGCGTCAATGCCAATTTTCGTGCCTAAAATTGCCACGACATACCGCAGTACTTTGCGGACTACATTCCGTTCGGCGTCATGAAGCTCTCGACCATCTTCCTGTTTTTCGGCGCAGCCATCCTTGGTTACGCATACTCGCTCTCCCCATACACAGATGGGGCGCTTTTCAATGAGCGATACATGGCTTTATCTGTTGGGCAGAGCGATGAGTTCTGGAAGTTGCGAGACGAAATGCTGACCCCAAAGTTCCGGCTTCAAGACTATGGCGGCACTTTTGTCGCATTAGCGGTTGTGCTTTTCTTTGTTTCACGCAAGGGTTGGGGGCAACTGAAATCCCCTTCCTCCCGTGCCACGTTGATAGGCCTTGCATTCTTTGCCCCACTTCTAACGGCTGGGAGCTATGTCTTCGACCTATTTCAAGCCTATGACAGAGGTGAGTTCCCCCACTGGGCTGACTCAATGGGCATTCCGCTAATGGGTGTTCCATTTCTGTTTGTCGTTTTACTTGTTTGGGCTGCTGCGCACCTAGCATTCATGCGTAGAGGTTACCAATCCGCACCTTTGGCTATAGCCGTGTCACGCCAATCGAATTGGTGGCTTCTGACTATTTCCGCAATTACGCTTTTGCTTGTGGCTCTGTGTGCCTCTGTCGGCCAGTATTGGTATGCCGTGCCCGGTTGTATCTGGCTTTATTTTTATATGTCGTTGGCGGCAGAGCGTCGTGCAAGCGATCTCGCCGAACCGTACGGTCAATCGGACCTACCTCCAGCCGACCGGTCACCTTGAATGTTAGTTGCCCCATGCCGAAACCTCTCTGGGTTATTTTTAAAATCATTGGCGTCATTGGCAGCCTCCTGCTCGTCGGTGACCTGGTCTCCGGTAGCGAGCTTGCTCCTCATCTGGGTACAGTCGTTCTGGCGGTGGCTTCAAGTGCTTTTCTGTTCTTTGGTCGCTCACTCGCAGTCCGCCTTCAGGCGCTAGCATTTCTAGTTTCCGTTGTTGTCGTGTCGCGCGCTGTGGACTATTACTTTTGGGTTGGCGTGTGGGAGCACGGCTATCCTTGGCCATACTCGGCTAGCTCTTCGGGCCAAGGCGGTTTCATCGGTTCCATCGCACCATTTATCTATCAGGTGTCCGTCGTCAGCTTCTCCCTCTTGGGTGTTATCGCGATTGCGGGCGTGATCTGGCACCTAACCCGCCGCTCCAAGGGACGCGCCGTAAACGGCGCACCCTTGAGCTAGCACGCTGAACGTCTACTTTGGCAAACCGGTGATGTCCGCTGTCGAATGCAGCCCCTCCCCGCATTTGATCCACCTCAAGCCCCAGCCAATTAGACCGCCCGACTAGTTCTTTCGGAGGATGCCCGCCACTCCGGCCGCTACCTCCGGAGGATGGTGCATTGCAGCACCGCTTTCTACAGTCCATGCACCCTCTCAGGAGTTATGCAATGGACAAGAACAGACAGGCGCTCTCGGTGCTGATCGTCAGCACACTGGCCTTCACCGTGTGCTTCATGGTGTGGATGATGTTCGGCGTGATCGGCATCCCGATCAAGAAGGCACTCAACCTCAACGCCACCGAATTCGGCCTGCTGACGGCCATGCCGGTGCTCACCGGCTCGCTGATCCGCGTGCCGCTGGGCATCTGGACCGACAAGTTCGGCGGTCGTATCGTCATGACCATCCTGATGGCCTGCACCGTGCCGGCCATCTACCTGATGGCCTATGCCACCGCCTACTGGCACTTCCTGGTCATCGGCCTGTTCGTTGGCCTGGCCGGGGGCTCCTTCTCGGTGGGCACCCCCTACGTGGCGCGCTGGTTCCCCAAGAACCGCCAGGGTTTTGCCATGGGCGTCTATGGCGCCGGCAACTCGGGCGCGGCAGTCAACAAGTTCGTGGCACCGGCGCTGGTGGTGGCCTTCGGCTGGACCATGGTGCCGCAGGTCTATGCCGCCATCATGCTGGGCACGGTCATCATCTTCTGGCTCTTCAGCCACAGTGACCCGACCCACCTGGTGCCCAGCAACACCAAATTCAGCGACCAGCTCAAGGCACTGAAAGACCCCAAGGTGCTGAAGTACTGCCAGTACTACAGCATCGTGTTCGGCGGTTATGTGGCGCTGTCGCTGTGGATGGTGCAGTACTACGTGGGCGAGTACGGCCTGGACATCCGCGCTGCGGCTTTGCTGGCAGCCTGCTTCTCGTTGCCCGGCGGCGTGCTGCGCGCCATCGGCGGCTGGCTCTCTGACAAGTACGGCGCGCACAGCGTGACCTGGTGGGTGATGTGGGTGAGCTGGATCTGTCTGTTCCTGCTGAGCTACCCGCAGTTCGACTTCACCGTCACCACCATCAACGGCCCGCAGACCTTCCACTTCGGCCTCAACGTCTACATGTTCACGGCCCTGATGTTCATCCTCGGCATCGCCTGGGCCTTCGGCAAGGCCAGCGTATTCAAGTACATCAGCGACGACTACCCGACCAACATCGGCACCATCAGCGGCATCGTCGGCCTGGCCGGTGGCCTGGGCGGCTTTGTGCTGCCCATCCTGTTCGGCGCCCTGCTGGACTACACCGGCATCCGCTCCAGTGCCTTCATGCTGATGTACGGCGTGGTCTGGGTCTCGCTGATCTGGATGTACTGGACCGAGGTGCGCCGCGCCGAGGTCATGGGCGCCAAAGCCACCGCCTTCAGCCTCAAGGGCTGACCCCCCGCTTTTTCCAAGGAACCATCATGAATACCACCACCAGGGAATCGGGCGCCACGCTCACCGACTGGCGCCCCGAGGACGAGCAGTTCTGGGAAAGCACCGGCAAGAAGGTCGCCTACCGCAACCTCTGGATCTCGGTGCCGGCCCTGCTGTGCGGCTTCGCGATCTGGGGCATGTGGGGCATCATCACCGTGCAGATGCTCAACCTGGGTTTCCCCTTCAGCCAGGCCGAGCTCTTCACGCTGACCGCCATCGCGGGCCTGGCCGGCGCCACCATGCGCATCCCGGCCTCGTTCCTGATCCGGCTGGCCGGCGGACGCAACACCATCTTCCTCACCACCGCCATGTTGCTGGCACCCGCCATCGGCACCGGCATCGCCCTGCAGCACCCGGAATGGCCGCTGTGGGTCTTCCAGCTCATGGCACTGTGGTCGGGCGTGGGCGGCGGCAACTTTGCCAGCTCCATGTCCAACATCGGCACCTTCTTCCCCAAGCGCCTACAGGGCACCGCGCTGGGCCTGAACGCCGGCCTGGGCAATTTCGGTGTGACCACCATGCAGATCGTCATCCCGCTGGTGATGACGGTCTCCATCTTTGGCGCCTTGGGCGGTGAATCGATGACGCTGGTGAAGGACAGCGGCTGGATCCTCGGCAAGATCGCCGCCGGCACTCCAACCTACATCCAGAACGCCGGCTTTGCCTGGCTGCTCTCGCTCGTGCCCCTGTCCATCCTTTGCTGGTTCGGCATGAACAACCTCAAGACGGTGACACCGGGCGTGGACAACAGCCTGACCAGCACGATCGCCGCCTTCATCAAGATCATCTGGCTCTACACCCTGTCCTTCCTGCCAGCGGGCGTGGGCTTGTACCTCTACCTGCCTGCGCCCACCGGCCTGGGCCTGCTCAACATGTGGGTGGCGATGCCGCTGATCATCGTCAGCACCCTGCTGGTGATGAAGCTCACGGCCTTCGGCACCATGAAGGAGAACATCGACAAGCAGTTCGCTATTTTTCGTGACAAGCACACCTGGTCGATGACGGCGCTGTACATCGTGACCTTCGGCTCCTTCATCGGCTTCTCGATGGCGCTGCCGCTGTCCATCACCGTGATCTTCGGCAGCACGCACACCCTGGATGTCGCCACCAATGCCTGGGTGCATGCCAAGAATCCCAATGCCCCATCGGCCCTGACCTACGCCTGGATCGGGCCCTTCGTCGGCGCCGCAGTGCGCCCCATCGGTGGCTGGATCTCGGACAAGGTGGGCGGTTCCATCGTCACGCAGATCATCTCGGCCGTGATGGTGGTGGCTTCGGGCGCGGTGGGCTACATCATGCTGCAGGCCTACCAATCGGCCACGCCCGAGCAGTACTTCACCACCTTCATGGTGCTGTTCGTGGTGCTGTTCACCGCCACCGGGATCGGCAACGGTTCGACCTTCCGCACCATCGCCGTGATCTTCGACCGCCAGCAGGCTGGCCCGGTGCTGGGCTGGACCTCGGCCATCGCCGCCTACGGCGCCTTCGTCGCCCCGGTGGTGATCGGCGCCCAGATCAAGGCCGGCACGCCGCAGTTCGCGTTCTACGGCTTTGCCGTCTTCTATGCCCTGTGCCTGGTGCTGAACTGGTGGTTCTACCTGCGCGCCAACGCCTACGTGAAGAACCCCTGAACACCACAACGAATTACTAGGAGGCTGACATGAGCCATTTTCTCGACCGACTGAGCTATTTCTCGCAACCCAAGGAGTCGTTCGCCAACGACCACGGCGTCACTACCGGCGAAGACCGGACCTGGGAAGACGCCTACCGCAACCGCTGGTCGCACGACAAGATCGTGCGTTCCACCCACGGCGTGAACTGCACGGGCTCCTGCTCGTGGAAGATCTACGTCAAGGGCGGCATCGTCACCTGGGAAACCCAGCAGACCGACTACCCGCGCACGCGCTGGGACATGCCCAACCACGAGCCGCGCGGCTGTGCCCGCGGCGCCAGCTACAGCTGGTACCTGTATTCGGCCAACCGGGTGAAGTACCCCATGGTGCGCGGCCGCCTGCTCAAGCTTTGGCGTGAAGCCCGCCTGACGCACGGCCCGGTGGAGGCCTGGGAGTCGATTGCCTCCAACAACGCCAAACGCAAGGAATACCAGAGCGTGCGCGGTCTGGGTGGTTTTGTGCGCTCCAGCTGGGACGAGGTCAACGAGATGGTCGCCGCGGCGAACATCTATACCGTCAAGAAGCACGGCGCCGACCGCGTGATCGGTTTCTCGCCGATTCCGGCCATGTCCATGATCAGCTACGCCGCCGGTAGCCGCTACCTGTCGCTGTTGGGCGGCGTGTGCATGAGCTTCTACGACTGGTACTGCGACCTGCCGCCGGCCAGCCCGCAGATCTGGGGCGAGCAGACCGACGTGCCCGAGTCGGCCGACTGGTACAACTCCACCTACATCATCGCCTGGGGCTCCAACGTGCCGCAGACGCGCACCCCGGACGCCCACTTCTTCACCGAGGTGCGCTACAAGGGCGCCAAGACGGTGGCCGTGACGCCGGACTACGCCGAGATCTCCAAGCTCGCCGACATCTGGATGCACCCCAAGCAGGGCACCGATGCGGCGATGGCCATGGCCATGGGCCACGTCATCATGAAGGAGTTCTACTTCGACAAGCCCAGCGCCTACTTCGACAACTACGCCCGCCGCTACACCGACCTGCCCATGCTGGTGATGCTCAAGGAGCAGCAGGCCCCGAATGGCGAAACCATCCTGGTGCCGGACCGCTATGTGCGCGCCAGCGACTTCAACGGCAAGCTCGGCCAGGCCAACAACCCAGAGTGGAAGACGGTGGCCTTCGACGAGAGCGGCAAGGTCGTGCTGCCACAGGGCGCCATCGGCTTCCGATGGGGTCCGGATGGCCGTGCCGATGCCGGCCAGTGGAACCTGGAAGCCAAGGAAGCGCGCCACGGCAACGAAGTCAAGCTCAAGCTCTCGGCCATGGAAGGCAACGCCAACCCGCAGACGGCCCAGGTAGGTTTCCCCTACTTCGGCGGCATCGAGCACGAGCACTTCCCGAACAACACCGCAGGTGCCGGCAGCAGCAACGTGATGGTGCGCACCGTGCCGGTGACACGCATCAGCTTGGGCAAGGAAGGCGACAAGCGCGAGGCGCTGGTGGCCACCGTGTTCGACCTGCAGGCCGCCAACTTCGGCATTGCCCGTGGCCTGCCCGACGAGAACGCCGCGCGCAACTTCGACGACGACACCCCCTACACCCCGGCCTGGCAGGAAAAGATCACCGGTGTGCCGCGCCAGCAGCTCATCACCGTGGCGCGCCAGTTCGCCGAGAACGCCGACAAGACCGAGGGCAAGTCCATGGTCATCATCGGCGCGGCCATGAACCACTGGTACCACAGCGACATGAACTACCGCGGCATCATCAACATGCTGATGTTGTGCGGCTGCATCGGCAAGAGCGGTGGCGGCTGGGCGCACTACGTGGGCCAGGAGAAGCTGCGTCCGCAGACCGGCTGGACCGCGCTGGCCTTCGCGCTGGACTGGGTCCGCCCGCCGCGCCAGCAGAACAGCACCAGCTTTTTCTATGCCCACACCGACCAGTGGCGCTATGAGAAGCTGACCATGAGCGAGGTGATCTCGCCGCTGGCCGACAAGAAAGCGTTTGGCGGCAGCATGATCGACTACAACGTGCGCGCCGAGCGCATGGGCTGGCTGCCCAGCGCACCGCAGCTGCAGACCAACCCGATGCAGGTGGTGAAGGACGCGGTGGCCGCGGGCATGGACCCGAAGGACTACACCGTCAAAGCACTCAAGGACGGCAGCCTGAAGATGAGCTGCGAAGACCCGGACCACCCGGCCAACTGGCCGCGCAACATGTTCGTCTGGCGCTCCAACATCCTGGGCTCGTCCGGCAAGGGGCATGAGTACTTCCTCAAGCACTTGCTGGGCACCAGCCACGGCGTGCAAGGCAAGGACCTCGGCAAGGACGAGGCCAAGCCGGAGGAAGTGGTGTGGCACGAGCAGGCGCCGGAAGGCAAGCTGGACCTGCTGGTCACGCTGGACTTCCGCATGAGCACGACCTGCCTGTACTCCGACATCGTGCTGCCCACCGCCACCTGGTACGAGAAGAACGACCTCAACACCAGCGACATGCACCCCTTCATCCACCCGCTGTCCACCGCGGTAGACCCGGCCTGGCAGAGCAAGAGCGACTGGGAGATCTACAAGGGCTTCGCCAAGAAGGTGAGCGAACTCTGCGTCGGCCACCTGGGCGTGGAGCGCGAGATGGTGCTCAGCCCACTGATGCACGACAGCCCGGCCGAACTGGCCCAGCCCTTCGAGGTGAAGGAATGGAAGAAGGGCGAGTGCGACCTGATCCCCGGCAAGACCGCTCCCAACATGATGGTGGTGGAGCGCGACTACCCCAACCTCTACAAGCGCTTCACGGCCCTGGGCCCCTTGATGGGCAAGGTGGGTAACGGTGGCAAGGGCATTGCCTGGAACACGCAGGCCGAGGTCAAGCAGCTGGGCGAACTCAATGGCGTGGTGCGGGCCGAAGGCGCCACCTGCGGCATGCCGAAGATCGAGACCGACATCGACGCCTGCGAGGTGGTGCTGCAGCTGGCGCCGGAAACCAACGGGCACGTGGCCGTGAAGGCCTGGGAAGCCCTGGGCAAGCAGACGGGCCGCGACCACACCCACCTGGCCCTGTACCGCGAGGACGAGAAGATCCGCTTCCGCGACATCCAGGCCCAACCGCGCAAGATCATCTCCAGCCCGACCTGGAGTGGCATCGAGAGCGAGACCGTGTCCTACAACGCCGGCTACACCAATGTGCATGAGCTGATTCCGTGGCGTACCCTCACCGGTCGCCAGCAGTTCTACCTGGACCACCCGTGGATGCTGGCCTTCGGTGAGAACCTGTCCAGCTACAAGCCGCCGGTGGACCTGAAGACCACGGCAGGCATCCACGGCGTCAAGCCCAACGGCAACACCGAGATCCTGCTGAACTTCATCACGCCGCACCAGAAGTGGGGCATCCACTCCACCTACACCGACAACCTGCTGATGCTGACGCTCAACCGCGGCGGCCCGGTGATCTGGCTCAGCGAGGACGACGCCAAGGCAGCGGGCATCGTGGACAACGACTGGGTGGAGCTCTTCAACATCAACGGCGCCATTGCGGCGCGGGCGGTGGTGAGCCAGCGCGTCAACCCGGGCATGGTCATGATGTACCACGCGCAGGAGAAGATCATCAACACCCCGGGGTCGGAGATCACCGGCGCACGCGGCGGCATCCACAACTCGGTGACGCGCATCGTGCTCAAGCCCACGCACATGATCGGCGGCTACGCGCAGTTCAGCTACGGCTTCAACTACTACGGAACCATCGGCACCAACCGCGACGAGTTCGTCGTGGTGCGCAAGATGAACAAGGTGGACTGGCTCGACACGCCGGCCACCGCCACCACCAACGTGCACGCCTGAGGAGAACGACCATGAAAATCCGCGCACAAATCGGCATGGTGCTGAACCTGGACAAGTGCATCGGCTGCCACACCTGTTCCGTCACCTGCAAGAACGTCTGGACCAGTCGCAAGGGCATGGAATACGCCTGGTTCAACAACGTCGAGACCAAACCCGGCATCGGCTACCCCAAGGAGTGGGAGAACCAGGACAAGTGGAACGGCGGTTGGGTCCGCAAGGCCAATGGCAGCATCGAGCCGCGCCAAGGGGCCAAGTGGAAGCTGCTGATGAAGATCTTCGCCAATCCGAATCTGCCGCAGATCGACGACTACTACGAGCCTTTCACCTTCGACTACGACCACCTGCAGTCGGCGCCCGAGATGAAGGCCGCGCCGACCGCCCGGCCGCGCAGCCTGATCACCGGCCAGCGCATGGAGAAGATCGAATGGGGCCCGAACTGGGAAGAGATTCTGGGCGGCGAGTTCAGCAAGCGGTCGAAGGACAAGAACTTCAGCGATTTTGAAAGCGTGCAGAAAGACATCTACGGCCAGTTCGAGAACACGTTCATGATGTACCTGCCGCGCCTGTGCGAGCACTGCCTGAACCCGGCGTGCGTGGCCTCGTGCCCTTCGGGCTCGATCTACAAACGCGAGGAAGACGGCATCGTGCTGATCGACCAGGACAAGTGCCGCGGCTGGCGCATGTGCGTCAGCGGCTGCCCTTACAAGAAGATCTACTACAACTGGGAGTCGGGCAAGGCCGAGAAGTGCATCTTCTGCTACCCGCGCATCGAAGCCGGCCAGCCCACCGTGTGCTCCGAGACCTGCGTCGGCCGCATCCGCTACCTCGGCGTGCTGCTGTATGACGCGGACCGCATCCAGGAAGCTGCCAGCGTGGAACACGACCGCGACCTCTACAACGCGCAGCTCGATATCTTCCTCGACCCCAACGACCCCAAGGTGATCGAGCAGGCGCGCGCCGATGGCATTCCCGATGCGTGGATGGAAGCCGCGCGCAAGAGCCCGGTCTACAAGATGGCCGTGGAGTGGAAGGTGGCGCTGCCGCTGCACCCCGAGTACCGCACCCTGCCCATGGTCTGGTACGTGCCGCCGCTCTCGCCCATCACGGCCGCCGCCAACGCCGGCCAGATCGGCGTCAATGGCGAGATCCCGGACGTCAAGCAACTACGCATTCCGGTCAAGTACCTGGCCAACCTGCTGACGGCTGGCGACACCATGCCGGTGGAGCGCGCCCTGGAACGCATGCTGGCCATGCGCGCCTACCAGCGCAGCAAGCACGTGGACGGCCGTGTCGACACGGCAGCGCTGCAGCAGGTGCAGATGACCGAAGCCGAGGTGGAAGACATGTACCACGTGATGGCGATTGCCAACTACGAGGACCGCTTCGTCATCCCGAGCACGCACCGCGAATACGCCGAGAACACCTTCGACGTGCGCGGCGGCTGCGGCTTCTCTTTCGGCAACGGTTGCTCCGAAGGCAGCAGCGATGCGAGCCTGTTCGGCGGCTCCAAACGCAGAACGATCCCCATCAAGGCGGAGGTCTGATCATGTCCAACAACGCCACCCTGACCCTGCGCGTGCTGGCGCGCCTGCTGTCCTACCCCGACGCCGAGCTGCGCGCCCACCTGGGCGAGCTGCAGGCCGCGCTCGCCAGCGAGCGCGCACTTGGCGCCGCCCGGCAGGCCGAACTGGAGGCGCTGATGCGCAGCCTGACGGTCCGTGACCCGATCGAGGTCGAGGCCGACTACGTGCAGCTGTTCGACCGCGGCCGCAGCACCTCGCTGCACCTGTTCGAGCATGTGCACGGCGACAGCCGCGACCGTGGCCCGGCCATGATCGACCTGGCTCAGACCTACGAGAAGGCCGGCCTGTACCTGGCCGAAGGCGAACTGCCCGACTACCTGCCGGTGGTGCTGGAGTTCGTCTCCACCCAGCCGGCGAAGGAGGCCAAAGCCTTCCTCGGTGAGATGACGCACATCCTGCAGGCCATCTTCAGCGCGCTGCTCAAGCGCGAGAGCCCCTATGCCAGCGTGCTGGGCGCGCTGCTGGAGATCGCGGGCGAGCGGGCCCAGGCGGTGAAGGTCGCCGAGGAGCAACCGCTGGACGACAGCTGGGAAGAACCGGTAGCCTTTGGCGGCTGCTCCACCGAAGGCCAAGCCAAGCCCGGCCAGCCGCAGCCGATTCGCATCGTCAAGAACGAAGCCCAACGCCGCAACGTGGCGCAAGGAGTTTGATCATGAGCTACCTCAACCAATTCATCTTCGGCATCTACCCCTACATCTGCCTCACGATCTTCCTGCTCGGCAGCCTGGTGCGCTTTGACCGCGACCAGTACTCCTGGAAGAGCGACTCCTCGCAGTTGCTGAAAGCCGGCCAGCTGCGCTTGGGCAGCAACCTGTTCCACCTCGGCATCCTGTTCCTGTTCTTCGGCCACACCGTGGGCATGCTGACGCCGCACTTCGTCTATGAGCCCTTCATGACGGCAGGCGCCAAGCAGCTGATGGCCATGGTGTCGGGCGGCCTGTTCGGCCTGCTGGGCTTCATCGGCGTCACGCTGCTGCTGCACCGCCGCCTGTCCGAGCCGCGCATCCGTGCCACCAGCAAAGCAAGCGACATCGTGCTGCTACTCCTGCTGTGGCTGCAGTTCGCGCTCGGTCTGGCCACCATTCCGCTGTCGGCCCAGCACCTGGACGGGGGCATGATGATGAAGCTGGCCGAGTGGGCGCAGCGCATCGTCACCTTCCGCGGTGGCGCCGTAGAGCTTCTGGCCGAGGCCGGCTGGGTGTTCAAGGCGCACATGTTTCTGGGCATGAGCATCTTCCTGATCTTCCCCTTCACCCGTCTGGTGCACGTCTGGAGCGGCTTTGCCTCGGTCGCCTACCTGGCCCGCCCCTACCAGGTGGTGCGCAGCCGCCGGCTCAACCTGCCGGCCGGCCACAACCTGCCGCGCCAGCCCGGCGCCCGCGTCTGAGGAGATCTGCATGAACACCCCCTGCTCTTCCACGTGCGGCTGTGCCGGCACCGACGCTGCCACGCTGGCACCGCTGGCCCGCGTCAACGGCGTGGCGCTGCATGCACCCGGCGAACGACTGACGGAGGACGAGCTGCGCCAGCGCGCCTGCACCGAGCTGCTGCGCCAGGCCGCGCAACGCACCGGCCTGTTGGCAGCAGATGACGTCGCGACCGACGGTGTGCCCAGCGAAGCAGCCGTCCAAGCGATCGAACAGCTGTTGGAGCAACGCCTGCAGGTGCCCGAGCCGTCTGAGGAAGCCTGCCGCCGTCACTTTGCCGCGCATGCGGCGCGTTACCGGATCGGCGAGCGCGCCCGCGTGCGCCACATCCTGTTCGCCGTGACGCCGGGCGTTGACGTCACGGCGCTGCGCAAGCGAGCCGAAGGCGCCCTGCTCGACGTGCGCAGCCACGACGGCACGGACGACCCCTTCCCGCAGGCCGCACGCACGTTGTCCAACTGCCCCAGTGGTCAGGAGGGTGGCGATCTGGGTTGGCTGACGGCGCAGGATTGCGCACCCGAGTTTGCGCGCGAAATCTTCGGACAGACCGACGTCGGCGTGCTGCCTAGACTGGTCCACAGCCGCTTCGGCCTGCACGTGGTGGACGTCCAGCAGCGCGAGACCGGTACCGACCAGCCCTTTGAAGCCGTGCAGGGTGCAGTGGCCATGACGCTACGCCAGCAGGCCTACTACACAGCGCTGCGCCAGTACCTGACCTTGCTCGCTGGCCAGGCCGAGCTGGAGGGCGTCGAGCTGGATGCCGCCGACACTCCGCTGGTCCAGTAAAGAGCGCACCGATGCCTGACGAACTGCTGGAGCGGCTGCGCCGCTTTCATGACCAGACCTTCCCTGGCATCCAGGATCAGTTCCAGGATCTGGTCACCCATGGCCAGCATCCCACCATCCTGTTCATCGGCTGCTCCGATTCGCGGCTGGTGCCCTACCTGCTGACCGGTACCGGCCCGGGCGACCTGTTCATCGTGCGCAATGTGGCGGCCTTCGTGCCGCCCCACGACGGCATGTTGCCCGTGCTCGCGGAGCCGGGCAGTGCCGAGGGCACCTACCTGGGCAAGGCCCGCTGGACCGGCTACCACGGCACGGCGGCGGCGATCGAGTTCGCCGTGCTCAACCTCAAGGTCTCGCGCATCGTGGTCTGCGGCCACAGCCATTGCGGCGGCATCCGCGCGCTCTACGAGGGCGTGCCGTCCGAGGCCATCAACCTGGCGGCTTGGCTCGAACTGGGTCGTGAAGCCGTGCTGCCGGTGCAGGTTTCCCCCGAGGCGCTGCGCCGCACCGAACAACGCGCCGTCATCCTGCAGCTCGAGCGCCTGATGGGCTACCCCATGGTGCGCGAACGGGTCGAGCAGGGCAAATTGGCCCTGCACGGCTGGCACTACGTGATCGAGGACGGCGAGGTGCATGTCTTCGACGTCAGGACCGGGCAGTTCCTGCCCGCCTCCACCGCCCCGCACAGCGGCACCGGCCCCTACCAGGATGCCGACGACGGCATGGCCAGCCCGCTGTTCAACGAAATCGACGCCAGCTACGCCCGCGCTGGCTGAGCCATTCTGATCGACTGGGGCCACAGAGCTGCCAGACTCTCCTCGGGGCATGTACGGCTTCTTGATCTGCGTCATGCCAGCGGCATGGGAAGCGGCTATGCTTGTTTCCAGTTTTCAACCCGCCCCTATGGAGGACCGCATGTCTGAACTCACCAGCGCCCACAAGGACAAACTGATGGCCGATCTGCGCGTGATGATCGCCGACGCCGAGGAACTGCTGCGCGTCACAGCCGACCAGGCCAGCGGCAGCGCCGCCGAGGTGCGTGGCCGTATCCAGGGTCGCCTGCAGAAGGCGCAGGCCGAGCTGGCTCAGCTGCAAGGCGCAGCCGTGGCCCAGGTCAAGGCTGCCGGCCAGGCCGCCGACACCTTTGTGCACGAGAAACCGTGGCAGTCGATCGGCGTGGCCGCCGGCATCGGCCTGGTGATCGGCC